>OBXM01000021.1_pt1 | contig 228363 bp, 227 predicted proteins | sample 1538141 | NCBI WGS metagenome assembly OBXM01 (sample SAMEA2580153, study PRJEB22360) | human gut metagenome | biome: human gut; feature: human-associated habitat; material: faeces | place: Denmark | collected 2008/2010 | reverse complement strand
TGTGATTTAGTTATAAAGTCTTTAGATACTCCTGAAAGCTTTCCTTACTGGCTAGATAAGGTATGTCTTGATCTGGCTTTGCCCTACGTTTCAGGAATTACAGCAAATACAGCACCTCTGATTGGCCCTACCTTTATTCCAGGAGAATCAGCAGGCTTGTCCGATTTTTTCCCGGACAATAAAGAACATGCATTAAGAGAAGCAGGGATTTCTCAATCTCTAGGAAGTGTCATGTATCATATATCAAGTGAAATTTCCTTAGAGGTAATTCGCTTTTTTACTAATAAAGAGAATTTAAAGTATAGAAATAAAGTTGTTATTGAAGATGTGCTTATGGATCAAAAATTAGTCCTTAGACCTAAGAATTTGAAGGAAGAGTCACTTAAAATAGTGTCCACGATGACCATGGCCTTTTTGATAGTTATAATGACGTCACTTACAGCCGTTTCTGGACAATTCATTTTTAATATAGTTGCTTTTTTATCAGCAAGTGTATTACCACTGTTTTTTTATAATAAAATAAATAATTTAATGAAAGCCATGTTCTTTAATGTAGTTGCTTTTGGAGCTTCCAGTATATTTTATTCCGCAATTACAGGTGCGTTATCTCTCAATTTTACATTTATATCAACACTATTTAGTGTAATTAGTATTTTAGTGATGGTTTCTTGCTTGCTGGTTAGTAGTCTTAACATGCTCAAAACACAGCTTAAAAGGAAAGGAATTTAGCGATGATTAATATAGACAACCTTTCTAAATCTTTTGGAAAAATTCAGGCATTAAAGGATGTCACTCTAACGATAGACAGAGGGAAAATTGTCGGTGTGATCGGACGCAACGGAGCTGGAAAAAGCACCCTATTTAAAATTCTTTCAGGATTAATTGCGGATTATGAAGGAAGCTGCACAATAAAAAATGAAAAAATTAGCGTCAAGAATAATACCTTTGTTAGTTATATGCCTGAAGAACGAGGCTTGGATGGACGCTTACTTGTAAAGGATCACTTAGTGGATTTAGCCATGTATAAGGGAATAAAACGTAAGAAAGCATCCGAGCGAATCGACTTTTGGTTGAATAAATTTAATTTGATAGAGAAAAAAAATCAACGAGTAGATTCACTTTCAAAAGGAAATCAGCAAAAGATTCAATTCATTGAAGTTCTTGTAAATCAACCGGAACTATTAATTCTTGACGAACCATTTAGCGGACTTGATCCAATATCAACGGATATTTTTTGGGAAATTCTTCTGTCTTTAAGAGAGCAGGGTACAACAATTATTTTCTCCAGCCACAATTTATCTGACAAAATGAATTTATGTGATGAGTTCATTTTAATCAAACATGGTCAGGTTGAGGAAAACGGCACCATGGATAAAATTCAAAACAGCTACGGATATTTTCTTGAGTTGATCAATAAAGAGGTCCCCATTTCTGAAATCAAAAAAAATATGGCCCATATAGACGTAGAAACTATGGGAAATTATGAATATAAATTTATCTTAAAAGATATTGAAGAGGCTAAAATTATTCAATCTAATTTAGGTGGCACGTTCACAGAAAAGTTTTTTATTCGAAGACCTTCCTTACTTGAAATTTTTAGAATAATAAATAGTGAGGGGAATGAGAATAGATGAATACTAGAGTGCGCAATGCAATTTATATAAAGTTTAAAAATATTATTAAATCTCCGGTTATTCGAATAAATTTACTGATTTGTTTTGTTTTGGCCTTAGCTATTTCTTTCTGGCCATTTGTAGAAAATAATTTTTTTAATAATAAACCTGTGTTACAAACATCCGTTAAATTAGCTATTTTAGATGATTATTTTGAAGTCGAAGACTCTGGAGCAGCTGATTTAAAATTAACCAGTAGTGATGAAGGATATCTGATAGAAGTTAAAAGCCAGAGAGGCTATGACAGTTTAGATGCTCTAAAACAAATATTGACAAGTGCTGCCAATCAGCAGCAGATAGAAAATATGAAAATCGATCTGCAAAAAGTACCGATAGGTGTCAAAATTGATAACACAATAAATGAAAAAGCTGAAAAATACTATACTACATTTTCACTCATCATGATGTTGGCATTCTTATCAATGATTATATTGATTACACGAATGGCTGGACAGGTAGCCTATGAAAAGGGCACCAAGTTGACTGAAGTTGTGCTCACCTCATTATCAAAAAAACAGCTGTTTTTTTCGTATATTATCTCAGGTTATCTCGCCATTTTGTTATGCTTTTTATTCGCATTAACACCACTTGTGCTAGCGAGCTTTATTCATAATCAGCCCGATATAACAAATGATTTCAGTTTTATAAAATGGGATAGGGCAGTTCTGGCTTTGGTTCATTTATTATTGGTCAGCTTCACGATACTTCCGATTTCAATTTCTGTTAGCAGTTCGGTAAAACAGGTTGAGGATGCTAATTTGTTATCAATATTCACCTTTTTACCTTTAACGGTTTCGTATTTTCAAGAGCTGCTGTTTTCAAGTCCATTTGATGGGAAACTCGAGTTTTTAAACTATGTACCTTTGTTTTCAGTCTATCAGTTTTTAAAAGAGCTGCTGTTTGCTGAAAAAGTAAGTGTAATAAACTTCATTTTAGAAATACTGTTATTAGTTTTTGTATACTTTGTATCTCAAAACATCTTCATTAAAAAAATTCAAAAAAGATAGGAGAATTATGATGAGTAGTGCAACAATTTTCGGATTTATTGTGGGGTTAGGCTTACCTTTATTGGTTCTAGTAATATTGTGGGATAGAGTGAAAGCAATGCGGGAAAAAAGGAAAGGATTAATTATGAGATGGCTAAACAAAAAATAAGTAAACATTATCGAAGCTGGCTGCCGTTTATCTCCTTATTAATGATTCTTTTTATTAGATTTAGTAAATCACTTCCTGTTTTTTTGTTTTATACAATTACAGCACTGTATGTTGCTTTAATAGTATTTGCAATGTGGCAAAGTAGAAATAATTATCGAAAGTAAGTGGATGTATGGATAATATGTTAAAAGATATTAGAATAAAAAAAAAATTTCAAGAAAGAAACTGGCATTACTAGTTGGATGTGATGAAAGAACGATCGAGGAAATTGAAAAATATAAAATATATCCGTCTAAAGAAATTATGCTAGCCATTGCAGGATCTTTGGGAGAGCCACCCGAAAATATTTTTAATCTGTCTTTTTAAAAATCTAAAGCACAAAAAGAATATTGTTTATATTTAAAAAGTGTTAAATACAATGGATAAAAATTTATGCTTCGCTTATTAATATATTTAACGCGACGTAATCAGATTAAGTCACATTCGAAAAAACCACTGGAAACTGAATAACAAATAAAGAATAAATGAAATATCTTCAGGATTTACAAATTTGTAGTAAGGATGCTACACTTTAAGTATGAAATATGATGATTTTTAGCAAAACTACACGAAGAGATCGTTACCTAGCTGCGACGAAGGGTAACGGTCTTTTTTTACTCGTTGCGATGAAAAGTATTCTGGGTTAGAGTCGGCAGCTTGCTGCCAGACAACAGGTAATGAAACCGCTATGATGTTTAAAGGGGAAGTAGCGGTTTTATTTCCATATTTAATTTAGTTTACCGCCTTCAATGGACGGCCTACTCTAAAACAGGCTAACATTTTAAGAGAGTTGCATTAGCGTACTTACCTTAATTTGTTTACAGTATAACTTAAATAAAGAAAAGAATAGAAAAACAAAGAGAATTAGCTGCTTTTTATTTTTTTCAAAAAAGTGTAAAAATCGAAAAGCATTCAAGATCTTTTTTTGCTAAATTAAATTTATAGTAATTACTTGGGGAAGTAATGCTATAACGTACCGTATCGAACCCATCTTGATACCCATTGTTAAGTCGCCTTTATTTGCTAGCGGCGACTTTATTTTGTTTTATTAGTTCACAAAATAGAAAAAATTAGCTCAATTGTTTTTCCCAAGTAATTATGACGTCTCGTTCTAGATTAATTAACGATTATTAAAAAAATATATATCGAAAGTCAATAACTTTTTAAGAGCATACAGAATATCCTAGTTTCTGTATGCTCTTATTAATTTTTCTGAGTTTTCTTTCTTTGAAATCAAAACTTGTCCATTGGTATCCAAATTATCTGGAAGAGAATAATGTATAGGTAGATTTTTTTAATCGAAGTAATTGGACTTTACTATACAACATTAAGTAACGTAAAGTTACACGACACTAATTCCATTATTTTCAATCACGTATTACCAATTCAATCAATTATAACGAATGAGACACAACCTTGTTGTGTCTTATTCGTTGAAATGGTCCAATCCCATGCGGCTCTAAGCAGAATTGAATTTTTGCTTAGGGCTTTTTTCTTATACCGATTTTTAATAAGACATATTATATGATATAATGTAATTAAGTATTATTGGAGAGGGCGAAGAAAATGAAGACGGTAGAACCGATTCGAGACAAAAAAAAGATCGATGCGATGAAGGCGATCTTGGCTTCCGGAAAATATGGGCAACGAAATTTGGTCCTTTTTTCAATTGGGATCAATACCGCTTATCGTATTTCTGATTTGCGTCAATTGAAGTTGGCCGACGTGTTAGAAATTTCGCGTGGTCGCGTAGTGGTCAAAGATCGATTAGCAATGAAAGAACAAAAAACGGGCAAACATAATTCGGTCTATATTTCCAATAAAATGCGAAAAACGATTTTGGAGTACGTTCAGCAGGAGTTTCCTGATCAACTCCTTCAGCAAGAATTTGAATACTATTTATTTCCTAGTCGAAAAGGGACGAATGAACCACTCAATCGCCAAAGTCTCTGGCGGATCATTCATGATGCTGGCACAGCGATTGGATTGAAAAACATTGGGCCTCATTCCATGCGAAAAACGTTCGGTTACTTTCTCTATAAACAGGGAACTAAAACAGAAATCATTCAGTCGCTGCTAAACCATTCTTCACAGCGGGAGACCTTACGCTATATTGGGATCACCCAGGAAGACAAAGATACCGCAGTAAAAAGTTTGGATCTATGACAGAATAATGCCCTATATATAGAAGAAAAAATTCAAGAGGTGAGAAAATGAACGAAGAAATGCGATCTAACTTTCCTGATAAATACCACTTATCTCACAAAGAGTCTGTGTATTTATTGAAGAAAAATATTGTAGAACTGGTGTATAACGCGGGGAAATTTGAAGGATTAAATACAACGCTATTACAAACAGAAGAGATTATTAAGTATAATCGGGCCAATAACGTGGCTGTAGATGATGTCCTGACCGTCGTTAACTTAAAAAGAGGGTTTGAAATGCTTTTAAATGACGTACAGGAGACCCTGTTAGAGACAAGTAAGCGGATTAACCGGATAGTTGCAGCGGAAGATGCCCTTTTTCCTGGCGAAATAAGAACCGGCGGAGTAGAAGTATCGACTATTCAGGGAAGATATGTTCCTCCAATGTTAACTGATGATGAGGTAAAGAATCAATATGACGAGATAATGAATCAAGATATGTCAGAGACGGAAAAAGCATTGCGACTGTTTCTATTCATTTCGAAAAATCAAGTATTTTGGGATGGTAATAAGCGAACAGCATTATTAACAGCAAATAAAATTATGTTTGATCATGGTTTAGGCTTGCTATCGATTCCTGAAAAAGAATTCACAAGATTTAATGAACTACTGTCTAAATATTATAATTCTGTTGAAAAGATTCATTTTTATGATATCGCAGATTTTATGTATCAATACTGCATCTTTGGCATAAAATTTTAAAATAAATGAATAATTTATGGTATATGTGTATTAACAATGTAACGATATATAGTTTTTATCCTAAATTGATATAGAACAATTTATTAGCTATCACTAAATAGTAAGTGATAGCTAATATTCATCCAAACTAGGATAGCGGTTTCATTTTTAGATTTATAGTCTTGCCAAAGTTGTGGCATATTGCTTATCTGATTAATTTTAAATTAATATTTTTGGGTGGTTCTATTTACATCCTCTTTTTTCACAAGTGATAGAAGAAGTCGTAGATTGCCAATCTTGTGGATTGTCATCAATTCTTGCTCCACAACCAGTGTAATTACCTTCCTTTCTATGAATTTTTCCTTTTTCAGATTTCTTTGTGTCGTTACCAATATATTTTATGTTTGCCATAATATCTCCTCCTAATTATAGTATTTCGTTTTTATTTTTGGCAATACTACTAAATCTTAAGTCCATTTTAATTCAAAAAAATATAAAATGCTAATTATATTTAAAAATGATGTATTAATATTTTTATTTTGTATAAGATATAATTATACAAGGTGATTTGTGTTTGTTATTGCCTTGTTCATAATCTTAATTATTTTTATTTGAATATTGAGAGTTGGCTCTCATACGATCCCCCGAAACTGAGATGCCGGGCAAGAGCAATGAAATGATTAATGATTCAATTCCTATGTATTGATTCAATTGGTACAAATTTGCTGACATGAGAGAAATACTGTTTGCTACTCCAACAATAAATGTTATCAGATATGGTTTCATAGAACTTCCATTTCCCAAATAGTTTATTAGTATGAGAGATCAAGTTAGTCTGTTTTATCCTGTAATTCCAATTTTCATTATTATGTCTACATTGTGAAATAAGCTCAAGTTTAATTCTTAGCAATACTATCCCCTTATAATGGTTTTCAATGACTAAAAATTGAATAAGTGACAGGCATAGTGTCGCTGCTTTGTATAAAGTATGTAACACTACTTGAATATAGCAGTTTTACCTCTGGAGGGAAAACGGATCGTGTAATCTGTACAGTTTCAGCTTTCTAATATTCTATGAAAAGATCCAATATTCTAGGAGACTTTTCTTTGTAATCAAAGGTATCCGATCGTGAATAGGTTCAATAGGCTTGCTAGATGCAGTCGGCAAGGTTGCTGGTTTTGTTTCAAAGTCGGCACCGTTTTTGTGAATCGGGTAAAAATCGATAATATACAAATAAAGGATTGACAAGAATTATTTAGAAAATATTCGAAATATATATTATTTAATCCTTTTTCTCGTTATATTGTCGCTCAGATTTTACTTGCTATATACGGTGCATAAATTTTTCTTTAAGAAATCCCTTTGTTTTATAGAGAGGCAAAAAAGAACAGATGGACCAGCTTTTTAGCTGACCATCTGTTCTTTGACGTACTCTGCATACAATGGATGAGTGGCAATCAAATCTGTATGTCGGCCGTTTCCGGTAACGGCGCCTTTTTCGATGAAATAGATTTGATCTGCATCAACGATGGTAGATAAGCGATGGGCGATCACGAGGGTAGTACGGCCTTCCATCAAATGGTCGAGGGCCCGTTGGACTTTTTCTTCCGATTGGGAATCAAGACTGGCAGTTGCTTCATCTAACATCAATATTTTCGGATTACGTAGAAAGGCACGAGCGATGGCAATCCGTTGTTTTTGTCCGCCAGATAGTTTTACCCCGCGCTCACCAATCTCTGTTTCTAATTGGTCTGGAAAATCTCGGACGAATTGATCGGCGTAAGCAAGGGAAAGACCCTGCCATAGCTCATCTTCCGATAACGTGCGATCTAGTCCATATTGGAGGTTGTCACGAATACTACCTGCAAAGACGGCACTATCTTGTGAAACGTAACCAATCTGTGAGCGCCAAGCTTGAAGGTCTAATGACTGGATCGGTTTTCCACCAATTGTGATCATGCCGCTGTCTGGTTGATAAAAGCGCTCCAATAAGGCGAAGATCGTTGACTTGCCGCCGCCGCTTGGACCGGCAAAGGCGATTACCGTATTCGGTTTGGCTTCAAAAGAAACATCCTTGAGAATCGTCCGTTCTTCGTTGTAACTGAAGGTGATATGTTCTGCTTTTAATACCTGGCCTTCTACATTGACTGTTTCTGTTGCGGTGAAAGATTCGCTTTGGGTATCAAGTATTTCTTGAATACGCTCGGTTGCCCCCATGGCTTTTTGCACTTGTGAAAAGAACATAGCAAAAGTCGTGACGGGAGCAATGATGTTGAAAAGATACAACAAAAAGGCAACCAAAGCACCGCTAGTTAATGTGCCAGCTTGGACTCTAACAGCTCCGTAGCCTAGGATCCCGACAAATAGTCCGAGCATCGCGGTCATCATGATCGGCTGTAGAACGGCTTCCACTTTGGCATCTTTGACGCCTAACGAGAAAATATTAGTAATCAAGCGTCGCCCGCTTTCTTGCTCGCTTTTTTCCCCGTTGCTGGCTTTGATCAGCCGAATCTCGGCTAGTTTTTCACTAGCATCTGCATTGAAATTTGCGGTTGCCGCTTGCAATTGCCGTCCTAGTTTAGACATGATTTTTCCAATCGGCAACATGATCAATGCGATTAGGGGAACCGCACTAAACATCAGCGCTGCCATCTTCCAATCCATCCAGAACAGGATCACCATTGATCCGACCAATTGTATGGCACCTGTGACAAAATTTGGAAATTGGGAGGTCACAAGATCTTTGATGACGGAAGTATCATTGACAAGTCTCGAACTGCTTTCTCCTGATTTGTGTGAATCGAAATAACCGACAGGTAAATGCAATAGGTGAGTCCAAAGTCTTTCTCGCAATGTTTTGACGGCACTTTCTCCTACGTATCGTAAAAGAAAGCCGCCGATCGTTCCTAATCCAAGTTGTAATGCAAATGCGACGATCAAAACGATGACCATATTGGAACTAAAAGTTGGGGTGCCACTAGTATCGACCAATTTTTTTGTTAATTGCGGAACAATCAAACTGGCACCACTTGTTAACAAGCTGAGAAACAAACCCAATGCAAAAAGCGATTTTTTGGGATTGACACTCATGATTAATTGGATGAAATTTTTTAATTTAAAACTTGTTGCAGGGGTTGGTTGATTTTGGTGAATTTGACTTTCTTCTTGCATGGTTGTCCTCCTCTTCTAACGAGTACCTTCATAAACGTTAGAAGTTCATTTCCTTGTTTTTTACTAGAAATCTTTCCATTCATCGTTAGGGTGTTCCGAGTCAGAACCTTTTGGTTTTTGCTTGCGGGGATCAAAAGAATCATTATTGAAAAAATCACCTTGCCATGGATGGTGAAAATCGTTTCTTCCACCTCGACCAAATGGTGGGAAGCCAGGCATACCTTGATGACCTCTAAAAGGCATTTGCCGCATCGCATCTTTCATCTCTTTTTTCATTTGGCGCCGTTCTTCATTGCTCATGGATTGCCAATCCCCACCCCAGTGATCCATCATGCTTTCCCGGAGATGTTGCATGGCTTGCAAGCGATCCATTGGGTCAACGAAGCGCTCGGCTTGTTGCTGGAAATCAGCTTCCCAACCAGCAGCGATTTTTTGCAAATAGTCGCTGAAGACTTGTTGCTCTTCTTCTGTTAAACCAGCAAAAAAGATTTCACTGCTCGCTTCTTCTTTATTGGTACTTAGCTTTTCAGCTTTGCTGCGTCCGGCGTCAGTTAAATAAATCCGTTTGATCCGTTTGTCTGCTTCGTCTTCTTTTCTTTCAATATCACCTGAATTTTCCATCTTCTTCAATAATTCTGCTAACGAACTAGGTCTTAAATCAAGCACTTCTGCCAAATAGTTTTGCACTAATCCATCTTCTAGCTTTAGGATCGCCAACACCCGTTGTTGACCGGAAAGACGTTGTTTCCGTTGGCTTAAAAAAGCATTTCCTGCCTCACTGATGAATCGTAATTGCTTCATCAGCTGATCTGTTAAGTGACTCATAACGCATTCCTCATTTCTTTTTTATAAAGTTCGGTACCTAACTTTATTTCGGATTTATTATAGTTCGGTACCGAACGTTTGTCAACCCATAGATCTGATTTAAGAAAAATAACCAGCCGCATCTCGTTCAAAGGAGGATCTAACACAAGATGAATCGCCATTTTTAAAGGGGAAATTTCCTCAAAAAGAGCGCCAAGAAAATGAGAAAGATGCACTTATGTGGGAAATTTCAGGAAATATCACTTGGTGGTGAGGAAGGATTAGCTATCGTCGTTCATTTGTTTTTATTTTTATATATTGACAAAACGAAAGTAAATGATAATATAAGAGTGCAAATAAAAATGTAAAGGAGCAAGTAAATGATTGAATTAAAAGAATTATCCAATATGGTAGATCATACGTTATTGAGAGCGGATGCTACCAAAGAAGAGTTTCAAAGACTTTGCCAAGAAGCAGATGATTATGGTTTTAAGATGGTAGCAATCAATTCTTATCCAGTAGCAATCTGTCGGGAGTTTTTGAAAAACAGTAAGGTTCATGTGGGAGCGGCTATCGGTTTTCCATTAGGACAAACGACCATCGAAACGAAAGTATTTGAAGTAGAAGACGCCATCAAAAACGGGGCCGATGAAATCGACTATGTCATTAATATTGGTCAATTGAAAGATGGCAATTTGGCATATATTCGTGAAGAAATGAAAGCAATCGTAAATGCATCTCGTGAAGGCGGAATTATCAGCAAGGTTATTTTAGAAAATTGTTATTTGACAGATGATGAAAAAATGGCGGTTTGCCAGATAGCAAAGGAAGTCAAACCTGATTTTGTTAAAACGTCAACCGGATTTGGTACAGGAGGGGCAACGATTGCAGATGTTCAATTAATGAAAAAAGTGGTCGGCAACGATGTAAAAGTGAAAGCTGCTGGAGGTATTCGCGATTTGAACACTGCATTAAAAATGATTGAAGCAGGAGCGGAACGTTTAGGCACTAGTTCAGGTATCAAAATTATCGAGGAATATCAGCGAAAGGGGTAGAGAAATGACAAAAATGCGTGATCTATTGGAACCAGAATTTATTCATTTTGATTTGCAAGCGACCACGAAAAATGCTGCAATTCGTGAACTTACGAACGCCTTTATAACGAAAGGTGTGGTCGAAAATGATAGCGTTTACTTAGCGGCGGTCATGAAACGAGAGGAAGAAAGTACGACAGGGATCGGTTTTGGCGTAGCGATCCCCCACGGAAAAAGTGCCGCAGTGACGAAGCCTGCGTTAGGGTTTGGTCGAAGCCAGATAGGTATTGAATACGACTCCATGGACAATAAACCAGTTCATCTCATATTTTTGATTGCTGTACCGGAAACGTCAAATGATGAACACCTGAGAATTCTTAGTCAGCTGTCTCGAAAGCTCATGCATGAGGATGTCCGCCAAAAGTTAATGACCGTCACAACTGTCGAAGAGATTTATCAGATGTTTGAATAAGGGAGGCTAAAAAAAATGAAAGTTGTGGGAATTACTTCGTGCTCAACTGGAATTGCACACACGTATATGGCGGCAGAGAGTCTAACCATTGCGGCCAAGAAACGTAATATTGAGATCAAAGTTGAAACACAAGGTTCGATTGGGGCAGAGAACGTTTTAACAGAGCAAGAAATCGCCGCTGCAGATATGGTTATCATTGCTGCCAGCACCTCGGTCAATAAGGAGCGCTTCAATGGCAAACGCTTGTTGGAAGTAGACGTTACAGAAGCGATTGATCATCCGGATGATTTGTTGGATCGCGGAGCAAATGCCCCTGTTTACTCGACGGTAACAGAGGATAAATCGGAAGCCAAAGTGGCAAAAAGCGGTATCTATAGTCACTTGATGACAGGGGTCTCGTATATGATTCCATTTGTTGTCGCTGGTGGAATTTGTATTGCATTAGCTTTCGCATTCGGGGGAATCAACGCGGAAGGAGAACTCGCTTCAGCGATCAATGAGTTGGGCGGAATTGCGATGGGATTGATGTGGCCAATCTTGGGTGGATATGTGGCATTCTCCATTGCGGATCGTCCAGGTCTTGTTCCCGGAATGGCTGCAGGAATGATTGCCTCATCGATGAATGCCGGATTCTTAGGCGCACTATTGGGGGGCTTTTTAGCTGGTTACACTGTTTATTGGCTGAAAAAAGTGCTGAAGCTGCCAGCTGCATTCTCTGGTTTACTACCTGTTTTGATCCTTCCAGTGGTCTCAATCTTATTCGTTGGTCTAATCATGAAATTTATTGTCGGTATTCCGATTACAGCACTAAATGAAGGAATCACAAACTGGCTTAATAGCTTGTCAGGAATAAATTCTGTTTTACTTGGTCTGCTTTTAGGCGGGATGATGGCGATCGATCTGGCAGGTCCGATTGGGAAAGCCGCTTACTTCTTCGGCGTCGCTTCGTTAACCAATCTAGGAGTTGGCGAAACCAGTACAGTCATGGCGGCGGTCATGATTTCAGGAATGGTACCGCCACTAGCAATGGCACTATCATCAACGATTTTAGGGAAAAATTTATATAGTAAAGAAGAACGTGAGGCAGGTAAATCCGCCTGGGTCTTAGGCTTATCTTTTATCTCTGAAGGAGCGATTCCTTTCGCGGCTGCTGATCCACTGCGGGTGTTGGCATCAGTGACGGTTGGTTCAGCGATTACCGGTGCGTTGTCCATGATCTTCCAATGTGGTATCGCAGTGCCTCATGGCGGATTCTTTGTGTTCCTGATTCCGGGAGCAGTAGAAAATGTTCTGTTATATATCTTAGCATTAGCAATCGGGACCATCATCAGCGGCTTTTTGGTAACCGCCGTAAAAGTATTCTCTCAAAAGAAACAAGCAGCAAAGGAGTAAGGATGACATGACAGAACGAATTAGGATTTGTTTAATAGGAACAGGCAGAGCAGGCATGATTCATGGAAGAAATTTCGCTGGCCGTATTAAAAATGCAGAATTGATTGCTTTGTGTGATCCCTCGAAGGAAAGTTTGGAGACCGCACAAAAGGAAGTGGATTGTCCTTACCTGTATCAAGACTATCATGAGGCGTTGCAAAATCCTGCGATTGATGCCGTGGTGATCGTCACTCCGACGGTCTATCACAAAGAAATTGCGTTGGCAGCAGCTGCTGCTAAAAAACATATTTTTTCTGAAAAGCCATTAGCAATGGATGAATCAGAGTGTTTAGCGATGATCCAAGCAGCCGAAGAAAATCATGTGAAATTGCAGGTTGGGTTTATGCGCCGCTTTGACGCCAGCTTCCAGGAAGCAAAAAAAGTAGTCGATTCTGGCGTAATTGGTGATGTGGTTATGGTGAAATCCCTGACCCATGGTCCGAGTGAACCAAAACCGTGGATGTTTGATATTCATAAAAGTAATGGACCAATCGGCGAAGTAAACAGTCACGATTTTGATACCCTACGGTGGCTGACAGGCAGCGAGGTGACCAGCATCTATGCGAGTGGTGGGAATTATCGCTCACCAGAGGTAAGAAATGAGTTTCCAGATTATTACGATACAGTCGCCATGAATTTGCGTTTTGAAGATGGCAAACTAGGCTTGATTGATGGTGCTCAATATGTTCAATACGGGTATGATGCTCGGACTGAGATTTTGGGAACCAAAGGGAGTATTTTAGTGGGGGACCAAGGGAAGCACAATATTGTCGTCGCAACCAGCAACCAGCAACTGATTCGACCAACTATGCACAGCTGGATGTATTTGTTTCGAGAAGCTTATATTGCAGAGGATCAAGCGTTTGTTGATTGCATTCTGAAAGATACCGCGCCTCAATGCACGGGACATGATGGCTTGATGGCCGTTCGATTAGTTAACGCGGGGTTGACTTCGCTCTTAGAAAATAGAATTGTTGAGGTGGAAAGATAAATGAAAGCAATCCAATTATTGGGCAAAGAAAAGATTCAATTAACTGATATAACAAAACCGGAAATCACTGAAAAAGAAGTGTTGATAAAGGTGAAAGCCGCGTCCATTTGCGGAACCGATGTTCGAATGTATAAAAACGGGTATCCAACCGCAAGCGAGGCAACACCTTTGACATTAGGTCATGAAATCGCTGGCTGTATCGCTGAAGTTGGCTCTGCCGTTGATTTTTATCAGGAAGGAATGCGGGTAGCCATCGCACCAAACATGGGCTGTGGAATCTGTGATCAGTGTATCAGCGGCAACACTCATTTATGCGAAACCTATCAGGCTTTTGGGATCAATCTGCCAGGTGGTTTTGCAGAATACTTAGTCGTTCCAGAAAAAGCTGTCCGTCAAGGAAATATTACGTTGTTACCGGATGAATTGTCTTATGAAGAAGCGGCTTTGATTGAACCGTTTAGTTGTGTGTTTAATGGTCAAGAAATAGCGGGAAACAAACCGGGGGATACAGTTTTGATCATTGGTTCGGGACCGATTGGCATCATGCATGCGATGCTGGCACTTGCAAGAGGGGCTAGTAAAGTCATGATGAATGATTTATCAGAAGCTCGTTTGGCGGATGCTAAGGAAATAATTCCCGACTTGGTTCCATTGACCTCTGATGGATTGCAGGAAAAAGTTTTTGCTGAAACCAATGGTCAAGGGGTAGACCTGTGTATTATTGCCGCGCCGGCACCACAGGCACAAGAAGCAAGTTTCAGTTATATGGCGACAAACGGTCGCTGTCTCTTCTTTGGCGGCTTGCCAAAGGAGAAAGAGGAAGTCAAATTGAACACGAACATTCTTCATTACAAACAATTACGCGTTTTTGGTTGTACTCGTGCCAGCTTGGCAGGCTATCGAACATCCGCACAGCTAGTTGCTAGTGGCAGAATTCCGTTGAAAAAATTGATTACAAAATGTTACACAATCAATGAGTTTCCTCAGGCGCTTGAAAATGCTGTCAATGCAGTAGGTTTGAAAAATGTCATTGTCTTTGACGAATCATTTTAGTTTGATTGCTTCCATTTTCATTTTCTTTTATAATGAAACAAAACACAAAAAGGTGATAGAAGATGGATGATCAATTGTACGCAGAGGAAAGAAAACAATCAATCGTTAAAATAGTCAATGAAAAACATCGGATGCAAGTTGCTGAGCTGGCGGAACTTTTCAATGTGACGGGTTCAACGATCCGCAATGATTTGCGAGAACTTGAGAATGAGGGGTTAGTCACTCGAACCCACGGTGGCGTGATTAAACGTGAATTTCAACGAAGTGTTGAGACGATCCCCAAAAATCGGGCCTTTACCAATGAAAAATACCGCATCGCTGAACGTGCGGTCCGATTGATCGAAGAAAATGATATTTTGGCGATTGATACAGGAACATCTTGCCGTGCGTTTGCAGAAAAATTGATCAACAGCCCACTGAAGCATTTGACGATTTTGACCTATGATTTGGAGATTGCCTTATTGATAAGTGAGAAAACCAATTATCAAGTGCAAGTCATTGGCGGTACCATTCGAAATGGCTATCCCTATGTTTCAGGCAGTTCTGTGGCATTGGGATTAGCGGGTTTTTCCGTGGATAAAGTGATTCTAGGCACCACTTCTTTTGACAAGAATTATGGGCATTCAACTCCTAATTACGAAACGGCTGAAATGAAGAAAAGCTTGATCAATATTAGTCGGATCAAAATTGTTCTATGTGAATCCAACAAGATCAATCAGCGGAGTTTCAAGCAATTTGCTGCCCCAGATGAATGTGATTATTTGATTACAGATTCTCATATCACACAAGAGCAGAAAGCTGAACTGGATGGCTTGCGTGTCAACTTGTTGATTGCTTAGGAAAACATATCTAGATATCTGGGTAACGAATTTTGTGAAAGAGCCATCTAAGAGACAGGCCTGAAAGGGAACGAAACATTCCGCTATTCCCTTGAGAGCACTTTTATGTCTTAGTGGCCTTTCCAAACAATTCGATGATTCATTCCAGCAAAAACCACGTCCGAGTGTTTCTAGGACGTGGTTTTCTTTTGATCGGATAATTTTTCTAAAATTGTTTCGGCAACGGCTTGCGGAATGCCCGCTTGCTGGATCTCTGCCACGGAAGCTGCTTGAATGTTTTTCAACGATTTGAAGGTTTTCATCAGCTGTTGCTTACGTTTTGGTCCTAAACCAGGAATTTCATCCAATCTTGAAGAGAAACTGTTCTTGCTGCGCAATTGTCTGTGGAAAGTAATGGCAAACCGATGAACTTCATCTTGGATTCTTTGCAGCAAAAAGAATTCGACTGAATTTCGTTCGAGCTGAATCGGCTGCAGATCATCGCCAAACAGTAACTCACTGGTTTTATGTTTATTGTTTTTGACAAGACCAGCTACTGGAATATCTAATCCTAACTGGTTATGCAAGACATCTTGTGCGGCGCCTACTTGACCTTTCCCACCATCGATGACGATCAAGTCAGGAAATGGCAATTTCTCTTTTAAAACTCGCGAGTAGCGCCGGTAGATCACTTCCTGCATAGAACCATAATCATCACCGCCTTGTGCGGTTTTGATTTTGTATTTTCGGTAATCATCTTTTGAAGGCTTGCCGTCCACAAAGACGACCATTGCAGAAACTGGATCGGTTCCCATAATGTGAGAGTTGTCAAACGCCTCGATGCGATAAGGGGCCGAAATGCCCATGGCTTCACCTAATTTTTCCACCGCCCCGATGGTCCGTTCTTCTGTCCGCTCGATGAGAGCAAACTTCTGATCCAATGCGATTTGCGCGTTTTTATTGGCTAAGTCGACCAATTTTTTCTTGTCACCTCGTTGTGGCTGCAAGACTTTCGTTTTTAGCAGCACTTCTAGAGGTTCCCGTTCAATCGTTTGGGGGACAAAAATTTCTTTTGGGATGAAGTGCTCGTTCTTTTGGTAGAATTGACCGATGAATGTCAAAAAGTCTTCTTCCGCTTCGTTGTAAAAAGGAAACAAGGAGACTTCCCGCTCAATCAATTTTCCTTGGCGGATAAAGAACACTTGGACACACATCCAGCCTTTGTCCACACTGTAACCGAAGACGTCGCGATCAAGCAGATCGGTCAAAGTCATCTTTTGACGCGTCATAACGGTATCGATGGCTTGGATTTGATCGCGCAGTTCCGCAGCACGTTCAAATTCAAGGGATTCAATCGCTTCGCCCATTTTTTCTTTTAATTCTTTTTGGATCTCAACATGGCCACCGTGGAAAAAGTGTTTGACTTGATCAACGATTTTTCGGTATTCCTTGGGATCCATGTGATGAACGTAAGGACAGACGCACTGTCCCAAATGATAGTAGAGACAAGGGCGTTTTTGCGATGCACCACATTTGCGTAATGGAAACAAGCGGTCCAAGATCCGTTTTGTTTCATTCGCTGCTCGGGCATCCGGATAAGGGCCAAAGTAAAGCGCACCATCTTTCAACACTTTGCGGGTGATGATCAATTTAGGATAGCGTTCATTCGTAACTTTGATAAATGGATAGGACTTATCGTCCTTCAACATAATATTGTATTTTGGTTTGTTTTTTTGAATGAGATTGATTTCTAACAAAAGCGCTTCAGTATTGGATTCAGTGACGACATATTCAAAGTCGGCGATCTCCTGAACTAAGCGTTCCGTTTTCGTGTCATGACTTCCTGTAAAATAGGAACGTACACGATTTTTTAAAATCTTCGCCTTACCTACATAGATGATCGTACCATTTTTGTCTTTCATCAAGTAACAACCAGGTTGATCGGGTAAGAGAGCTAATTTGTTTTTGATCTGTTCCTTCATTTCAGGGTCCTTTCTAGGTGGTCGTTCACATCTGTTTTACTTTATAGGGGAACGTCAGAGCCCCTATTATTCTATCACAAAATAATTAAGAAACAATGAATGAGTTTTTTTACCAAAAAAATCAGTTCAATCGTAAGAAAAGATTAAGAAGTTGCCTGATGGCATCAAGAGATACCAATTATTCCTCCTGCCATTGTCGGATAAAAGAAGCACAAGCAGCAAATTCTTTATAGGAATCGCGGGTCCGTTTGATCAAATAAAATTGGCGGCGATAACGCTCGCCTAAATCTTCATGGGGGACATCTCCAGCAGCTCGTGCAGAAATGATTGAACAGCCGAAGCCTTTCTTCAACAATGCAACGATCATCTCATTATTGGCGATTTGTAAAATAGGCGTCTGGATATTTTGCTCTTCTAGATAGCGTTTCATATAATAATAAACCCCAGAACTTTGTTCTCGCACGAGCCACGGTCCGACTGCCGGATCGCCAGCCAATACTAGCTGGTCACTCATCAATGGGTATCGCTCCACGGTAGCAGCGGATAAGGGCTTTTCAATGATCCCTAGGTCAAGCTCGTGTTGCTCTACCGCATGCAGGACAGCGGCAGAGTTCATCATCTCTACTTGAAATTGGATGTGGGGAAAGCGAGTGTATAAGCGCATCAGCAAATCCGGCAGCAAATAGATCGCAAAAGTATGGGAAACACCGATCCGGCATGGAACCAACTGTTGCGTACCTTGTTGGATCTCTTGATAGAGATGCTGCCAATCGTCCAATAAATTCAGCCCTCTTTGATAAAGCAGGTGAGCTTGTGGGGTTGCTGAAATGTTCATGCGGCCATTTCGAATGAAAAGTTGGGTGTTCAATTCTTCTTCTAATTGTTTGATATGGGCGGAGACGGTAGGTTGAGACACGAACAGCAACTCAGCGGCTTTCGAGAAATTCTGTGTTTCGTAAACGATTTTGAACGTTTCTAGTTTTTCCAGCAGTGTAATCACTTCCATTATAAAATCCTATTAAAACTATTATATCAATAAATGTTATAGATGAAAAATGCTGTGTATAATATAAGGCAGTATGAAAGGATGGACAAGAATGAATGTTGAAAAAATCAAACCCGTCAATCTGCAGCCATTTTTACCTGGCTTGTTGTTATCATTTATTGTAGCGGCTGTAGCGAAAGTCTTGGCTCTTTGGCTGCCGCAATTAGGAGGAGCGACTTTGGCGATTTTATTAGGGATCGTTCTAGGCAATACGTTCTTCAATCAAAAACAGTATGCGCAAGGAACGAAATTTGCAGAAAGTCGGCTTTTAGAATATTCGGTTGTACTGCTAGGATTTACTGTTACCTTTCAAACGATCAGTGAGATGGGGATTCGTGGTTTTGTTTTCATCGTATTGATGATGACGATCGTTATTACTGCGGCTTACTTGATTGGCAAGAAGTTGGGATTCAATCAAAAAATGAGTTTGATGATGGCAGGAGGCAATGCGGTCTGCGGTTCTTCTGCGATTGGCGCGATTGCACCAGCCATCCAAGCCGATGATGAAGAAAAAGGGCAGATCATCACACTCGTCAATTTGTTAGGAACAGTGATGATGTTGACTTTGCCGTTTCTTGGTCTGGCGTTGTTTGGTTCGGATGTTTTACAAAAAAGCGCACTGCTGGGAGGAACGCTACAATCCGTAGGGCAAGTCGTAGCGGGTGCCAGCTTACTTGATGCAGAGATTGTCAAATATGCCATGCTGTTTAAGATCGCTCGGATCATTTTATTGGTCGTGGTGGTTTTGATTTTCGAACGAATGGTGTCGCAACAAAATCAATCCGCATCCGTCGTAAAACAAAAACGATCGTTGCGTATTCCTTGGTATGTTTTAGGTTTTTTGCTGATTTGTATCTTGAACAGCTTTGTTGCATTGCCAAGTTGGTTGAATGATGCTGCACATTTCATCAGTACCTGGTTTGAGACCATCGCCCTTGCAGCGATCGGCTTGCGCTTAGACTTCCGTAAATTTATGAAAGAAGGACCTAAGTTCCTTTTCTATGGACTTTCAGTCGGTTTGGTTCAAACAATTGCAGCGCTCAGCTTGATCTGGTTGCTGAAAATCTAATACAGGATAAGAAAGAGGCTGGGACAGAAGTGTTAAACTCCGAGAAATAAGGAGGAATACACGGAAATTACTTTTCAAATTTGGGGTATTTCGACTTATTTCCGAAAGAGTTGCTTCGATTCTCACCGTTTAGACGTGTTTAGAGCGTGGAACAAAAGTGTTTTTTACTTTTGTTCCACGCTCTATTTTTGTTGAACGCTCTAAAGCATGGCTTGCAAACTTTTTTCAGCGATTTGTTCAATCGGTAGTAGACCGTACTCTTGGCTACTAAGCAAAAGAATCGGGGTGTGTGGTACGGCTTCTTGTAGTTCTTTTAATGCAAATTGAGCTTCAGGAGTCAGGAGGATCAAATCAGCAGCTGGCGCTTTTTCTGCGACTTTTGACAAGCTGTACATCTCTACCGCAATCGGCTGCCTTTGAACAGTAAAATATTTCTGTAATTTTAACTGCAGACGTTGTGTTTGCAGTTCTCCCTCGGTTATCCAGCTGCTGACACTAAAAATCATGATCTGTTTCTCAGATGAGGACAGCTTGTCTGTTTGGATAGTGGACGGAGTTGCTGGTACTTTTTCCATCGTTTTCCCTCTTTTCTTTTTTGAGAATAAGGAAGCAAAAAAAGTTGGTTTTGTATTGCCTAAAAGAGCATCGGTTGAAATATGGAACAACTGACTTAGCCTGACTAACATATCCAAATCCGGATAACTGATATTTCGCTCCCATTTAGAAATCGTTTGCGGCGTGACATTCAATTGATTAGCCACCTCTTTTTGGGTCATCCTTTTTGCTTTGCGCAACTTTTTGATATTTTCTCCAATCTCTACCATCAGAGTAGCCTCCTTTGATTGCTAGGTGCAAGAAATGAATCGTTGAATCAGGAAATAAAGAACGCAACGATTCGTTGAATCGTTGAAATACCATGAGATCCAAAGTTTACATTGTTAAAAATAGTGTTCATACAGGAACTTGAATGACCTGGACACCTTGTTTTTCAATGGCTTCAATTAACTTCGGTTCGGAATAAAAATCAGTGATCAGCACATCAATATCACTAATTTGTCCGATAGTAAAATTGGAAGACTTGCCAATTTTGCGATAATCTGCAACTACGATCAACTTACCAGAATTTTCGATAATTTTAGCGTTCACTTTTGCTTCATGGATGACTGAAGTAGAAATTCCTGTTGTTAAGTCTAGTCCACTACAGCCAATGATGGTAACGTCTGATCTTACATGTGAAAAAGATTCTACAGCGATATCCCCAGACAGCGCTGCCTTAGGATATCGAATTTCACCCCCGCTTAATACGATGGTTGAATTGGGATGATGGACCATATTGATTACACTTGTATTATTTGTCAAAAGACTGATCCGCTTATTTGTTAAGTAATTCAACGTTTGAGCAGCACTCGTACTTGTATTGATGAAAAGCGTGTTGCCTTCCTTCACGTGGTTTGCGGCTTCTTTGGCTAAGCAATGTTTGATATGCTCAACAGGATCCGTTGGTTGAAGTTCATTTTCATAGTCTCCATCAAACTCTACTTTTCCATGTGTTAGCTTGATTTGTCCCATTTCACTTAACAGGGCACAATCGCGGCGAATGGTCATTTCGGAAACAGATAACACTTGACTAAGTGTGTGAATCGTCAATGGACCGTCTTTCTTCAGAAGTGCGATTAATTCGTTCCGCCGTTTCCTTACTTCTTCATTAGAACGTTTCACTTTTTTCCCTCCTAGAAATCGATAGTGTATTTGAATATTTTCGCATTTCGCTCATATACTCTCCTACTTTGGAAAAGTCACGTAATTGTCGATAACTTTCAGCAAACATAAAATTCAAGTACGTTTTTTCTCGTGCATTCAATTGATTTATTGGAACTTCGTTAAAAGATTGAATACTTTTTTTGTTGCGTCCGTCAAGAAAATAGGCAATACCATTAATCTCTTCCCAAGAAAAAAGTGGACTATATTGATTACTTTTGATCTCTTTAAACGCAACTATTTTTTTGATCACTGATTTGGCATCTTTATTCTTTCCCAGTAGATAATAGCAATGCAAATGGTTGTGATAATAAATAAAAAGATTGTCCAATGAAGATCGGAAAAATTTTTCGTGTTTTTCCATATGTAGGATGCAAGCTTCATAGGCACCTTCGTCAATAAGAAGTAAGGAGTCAAAGAGAATAAGGGAATGCTTAAACCCTTTAAATATATCTTTTTTTTGTAATTGTCTTTTCAAATCATGTGCTTTAGGAATATCCGTCTCCATTGTTAAAGCGGCGATCATCTTACTGTAAAGAGACTTCAAGTAGTCATAGTAAAAAACAGTTGCTAAGACAAATATACCAGTTATCAAAAAGAATGCTTTTGCAATTAGTTGTGGAGTGGTAAATGCCAGATAGATAATATAACTCGCGAATACCATGTAGATCAACCAGAGACTTATTTTCTTAAAAAGAATATACTTTCCAAGCTTCATTTTATACATTATTTATCACCTCATTTGGATTGTAACATATAATTCGATTATTAACATTTATTGTTTGTTTTAATTGCTGTTTTAACATAAAAAAGCGTTTGTTAACATAAAATAAGATTGAAAGCGGTTTTTTATATGTTAAAATCAAATCATAACTAGTACAAGGGAGGAACAAAAATGGCCAATGTAAATGAAATATCGAAAGAAAAATGGGTGTTATCAACCTTTCCAGAATGGGGGACCTACTTAAATGAAGAAATTGAACAAGAGCAAGTAGCTGAGAACACCGTTTCAATCTGGTGGTTAGGTTGCACTGGAATTTGGCTAAAGAGCCATGAAGGAACAAATATTTTATGTGATTTATGGTGTGGTACAGGAAAAAGAACGCATGGAAATGGACAAATGAAAAAAGGACATCAAATGATGCGTATGAGTGGCGTTCAAAAAATGCAACCGAATTTGAGAACACAGCCTTTTGTCATTGACCCCTTTGCAATCAAACAGGTGGATGCATTGGTTGTAACGCATATCCATTCAGATCATCTGGACATCAATACTGCAGCAGCCGTTCATCAAAATTGTCCAGAAGCACAGTTTGTTGGGCCTCAAGAAGTGGTAAATACATGGCTTCGTTGGGGAATCCCACAAGAGAAAACTATTGTTGTTAAACCAGGTGATGCAATCAAAGTAGGAAGTGTGATAGTACGTGCATTAGAAGCTTTTGATCGAACTGCATTGGTTACCTGTGAAGATCCTGAAGTGAAGTTGAAAGGAAAAATGCCTCAGGACATGGATTTGATTGCTGTGAATTATTTGTTTGAAACGTCTGGTGGGACAATCTATCATGCGGGAGATTCTCATTACTCAAATCTCTTTGCAAAGCATGGCAACCAGTATACGATTGATGTCTGTTTAGGGGCTTACGGGGAGAATCCTCGAGGAATAACAGATAAAGTGACTTCAGTGGATATGTTAAGGATGGCTGAATCGTTGGATGCTAAAGTTGTTATCCCCGTTCACTATGATATCTGGTCAAACTTTATGGCCGATCCAAAAGAAATTATCGAGATTTGGAAATTTAAGAAAGATCGGTTGCAGTATAAGTTCAAACCCTATATATGGCAAGTAGGTGGCAAGTTCACTTATCCAACGAATAAAGATGATTTAGAGTTTAACTTCTACCGTGGTTTTGAAGACGCCTTTGTGGTTGATAATGACACGCCGTTCCCATCGTTTTTGTAAAACAGATTCATTTTTTATTGGCAGATTGCTTTTACTGAAAGAATTGAAAGGGGATACAATTAGATGCTGCACTATTTTTATGACAATGATCTGATAAACATTACCAATCAAGAACCAAAAGATTGGGAGGAAGCCATTCGAATAAGTGGAAAAGTTTTAAAAGAGAAAGAGCTGATCTCAGACCAATATATCGATGATGTCATTCGAGACGTTCATGCCTTTGGCCCTTATATCGTCATCGTCCCTAATGTGGCGATGCCGCATTCTTCTGCGGAAAGCCATGGGGTTTTAGGAACGGGTATTGGTTTGACGATTTTTCCAACCCCTATTTCTTTTGAAGAAGGTAATTCAGAAAAAGATGCAAAATTGTTTTTCATGCTAGCTGCAAAAAATTCGGAAGCACATATGGAGAATATTGCAAACTTGTCAGAACTGTTGATGAGAGAAGGAGTGATTGATGATTTGATGACCGTTCATACGATGGCAGATTTTGAGTCCGTAATGAGAAAGTATGATGAATCAAAGGAGAGAAGGGATTAGATGGAGAAGGTACTAGATTTTTTACTTAGTGCATGGGATTATTTTGCACAAAATATCTTGATGCAACCAGCATTTCTAATTGGATTTATTGTATTGATCGGTTATCTATTGTTGAAACGTCCATTTTATGAGTGTGTAGCGGGTTTTTTAAAGGCAACGGTTGGTTATTTGATTTTAACGGTTGGATCAGGCGGACTTGTTAACAATTTTCGACCAATTTTAGTAGGTTTAAAAGAACGGTTTGAATTAGATGCGATGGTAACAGATCCTTATTTTGGTCAAAATGCGATCACTGCTGGAATCGAAGAAACTTTTGGTCGAACATTTGGGGATACGATGCTTTTATTGTTGATTGCCTTTATCTTTAATATTTTGCTCGTTCGTTTCAAAAAATATACGAAGCTGCGAGCAGTTTTCACAACCGGAAATGTGCAGGTACAGCAGGCTGCAACTGCATTTTGGTTACTGCTCTTTTGTTTTCCAGAATTGGGTCGAATTGAAGTTCTACTAGTGATGGGGTTGATTTTAGGCTGTTACTGGGCAGTAGGTTCTAATTTAACGGTAGGAATTTGTCAGGACTTAACAGAGGGAGCTGGATTTGCAATTGCGCATCAGCAAATGTTTGGGGTTTACTTTTTCTCTCGATTATCCGAACGATTCAAGAAAAACAAAGCGAATCGCAAATTAGAAGATATAGAGATGCCTGGTTTCTTGTCAATATTCAATGAAAATATGGTATCCACCTCAATTTTGATGCTCTTTTTCTTTGGCATTATCTTACTAACATTAGGTCAAGATTATTTGATCTCTGCAGGATTTATGGTTGAAGGACAAAGCTTCTTGTTCTATATTCTTCAAACATCCTTGATGTTTGCTGTCTATTTAGCAATTTTACAATTAGGTGTACGTACCTTTGTTTCTGAACTGACAGATTCTTTCCAAGGAATCTCGAATACCATCTTACCAGGGGCTGTGCCAGGAATTGATATTGCTGCAACTTTTGCATTTGGTTCGCCAAATGCAGTGACAGTCGGTTTCTTATTTGGTGCATTAGGACAATTTTTGATGATCGGAATACTGATTCTTTTAAAATCACCAACGATTGTCATAGCTGGATTTATTCCATTGTTCTTTGATAATGCTGCCATTGCTGTATTCGCTAATAATCGCGGCGGGATCAAAGCTGCTTGTATTTTTCCATTTCTATCTGGGATCATTCAAGTTGGAGGCTCTGCATTAATTGCTACTTGGGTAGGTCTATCACAATATGGTGGTTACTTAGGAATGTTCGACTGGGCGACAGTATGGCCATTCTTTACGGTATTGATGAAATTTTTGGGTATTGTTGGAATAGTATTAGTGGTTGTGCTTTTATTAATCATTCCTCAGTTACAATACAGAAAAAATCCAGAAGGCTATTTCTTAATTGTAGATGATTATGATGCTTACGTGAAAAAACAGCAAGAAGTATAAAACTTAAATTTACTAGTGACTTTAGGAGGAAAAACAAATGAGAGTACTGGTATCATGTGCAAATGGATCCGGAACAAGTTTAATGATGATGCGTAGTGTGGAGAAAGCATTGAAGGCAGAAGGAATCACTATCACGATGATTCATCACTGTGCAATTTCAGAAGGAAAAAGTACGGCAAAAAACTATGACGTGGTGTTTACCCCTATGAATTTCATTCATATGTTTGATCAAGCAAAAGATAAGGGAGTAACCATTATTGGGGTTAAAAATGTTATGTCACCAAAAGAAATTACAGAACGAGCCCGCGAAGCAGGTTTGCTCGATTCGTAAAAGTCAGGAAATCGAGTAATGTTACAAATCATTGAACAAATTGAAAGAAAAAGGTGAGAAAAATGAGTCTTCCCAAATTACAAATTGCCTGTGATCATTCGGAACTGTCCAGTGCTTTAGCTGATGTTAAACATGTGGGAGATGTAGTGGATATTATTGAAGCAGGAACGATTTTACTGTTGCAAGAAGGTAAAAAAGTTTTACGGTATTTTAGAGCATTGTATCCAGATAAAAGGATTGTCGCAGATACGAAATGTGCAGATGCTGGTGGGACGGTAGCTAAGAACTGCGCTGATGCGGGAGCAGATTATATGACAGTCATCTGTGCAGCAACGATTCCTACAATGAAAGCAGCCGCAAAAGAAATAAAGGAAATCCAAGTAGAGCTGTATGGTGACTGGACCTTTGATCAAGCACAACAATGGCTAGATGCTGGGATTTCTCAAGTTATCTATCATCAAAGCCGCGATGCACTCTTGGCTGGAGAAACCTGGGGAACAAAAGATTTAGAAAAAGTGAAAAAATTGGTAGAGATGGGTTTTCGCGTCTCCGTGACAGGCGGTTTAAGTGTTGATACGCTAAAATTATTTGCAGGAATTGATGTGGATACGTTTATTACAGGCAGGGGTATCACCGCTGAAAATGATCCAAAGCAAGCAGCAAAAGCTTTTCAAGCAGAAATAAGACGCATTTGGGGTAATTAAGATGAGTATGATTGGATTATACGAAAAAGCTACACCAAAAGATTTAAATTGGCGAGAACGCTTATTATTCGCCAAAAAATTAGGGTTTGACTTTGTAGAATTATCCATTGATGAAACAGATGACCGCTTGAAGCGTTTGGATTGGACTCTAGCTGAACGTAAAGAAGTGGTTGAAGCGATTTATGAAACTGGAGTGAAGATATTGTCTTTGTGTTTAAGTGCTCATCGCAGATATCCTCTTGGGTCTACTGACCAGCAAAAACGGAAAACAGCGATGACGATCATGAAAAAAGCAATCAATTTAGCTTCCGATTTAGGTATTCGCTGTATTCAACTAGCAGGCTATGATGTCTATTATGAAGAAAAAAGCTTACGAAGCAGAGCCCTATTCATTGAAAACTTGCAAGAAGCGGTTGCTCTTGCTTCAGAAAAAGGCGTCGTTTTATCCATTGAGATTATGGATGATCCTTTTATCAATTCCATTACTAAATACCTTAAAATCAAAGAACAGATTCCTTCACCATATCTTCAAGTGTACCCAGATATTGGTAATCTTTCTGCCTGGCCGGAAAATGATGTTGGCTATGAATTAGAAAAAGGAATAAGAGAAATTACTCAAATTCATCTGAAAGATACTCTATCAGTAACTAATCATTTTAGCGGTAAGTTTAAAGAAGTTCCATTTGGCGATGGATGTGTTGATTTTGAAGGTTGTCTGCGTACTCTTAAAAGATTGAATTACAATGGTTCTTTTGTAGTGGAGATGTGGAGTGAATCATCTGATGATCCAATAGCTGAAATTGAACAAGCAAAAAAATTTTTACTACCTAAACTAAAGGAGGCGGGTTACCTCGATGGAAGCAATGATTCAAGCGATGAAACAACGAGTTTATGAAGCAAACTTGTCATTGCCAAAAAGCGGATTGGTTAAGTTAACATGGGGGAACGTCAGTGAAATCAGCCGAGAACACGGAATAATAGTCATTAAACCAAGTGGAGTAGCTTACAATGAAATGAACGCTGATGATATGGTTGTGACTGATCTAAAAGGAAACCCTATTGATCAGTCGCAATTACGGGCCTCCTCTGATCTAGCAACGCATATTGTCTTATATGAAAAATTTCCAGAAATTAATGCTGTGGTTCACACTCATTCAACAAATGCGGTTAACTGGGCACAAGCAAGACGAGACATTCCAGCATACGGAACGACTCATGCCGACACCTTTTACGGCCCGGTACCTTGTACAAGACAGTTAAGACAGTCAGAGATCGAATCACACTACGAACGAGAAACCGGCAATGTTATCAGTGAAACTTTTGAAAAGCGACAGATTGATCCAATTGCGTGTCCAGCAGTCATCGTTTATGGGCACGGTCCATTTACTTGGGGTAAAACGGTAGAGCAAGCAGTACAGAATAGTATTGTTCTCGAAGAAGTGGCAACGATGGCTATTGGGACGGAACTGTTGGCTCGGCCAATCGAACCAATCGATACGTATCTATTAGATAAGCACTATTATCGAAAGCACGGTGCACAGGCTTATTATGGACAAGGATAGAGAAGAGCCTCAAAAAAGTTCGCACATCTTTAGTTGTTTGGTAGAAATTTCATTTAAATAGACAAATGGGACAACTATCAGTTATCAACTGTTTATTTGAAACGACTCATTTAAACCGCTTTCTCTTGCTATGATAATCGAAAAAAACGGAGAGGAAATCAAATAAGAAACCTTAATAAAGCGACCACCTGAAAGAATAGTCTTTTAGGTAGTCGCTTTTACTTTTGGGATAGTAGCAAGACTTCTGTTAAAGTTCTTCACCGTTCGTAGCGATGACCCGTTGATACCAAGCAAAGGAATCTTTTTTCAAGCGTTGCAGACTTCCGTTGCCAGCATTGTCTTTATCAACATAAATCATGCCGTAACGTTTTTCCATTTCTCCGCTGCCGAAACTGACGATATCGATGATTCCCCAAGGAGTATAACCTAAGACGGGTACACCATCTTCTATTACTGCTTTCTCCAGTTGTTCGATGTGCTGACGTAAATAAGAGATACGGTAGGGATCATGGATCGTGTTTTCTTCTGTTAATTGATCATAGGCACCAAAGCCATTCTCTACGATAAAGAGCGGCAAGTCATAACGTTGATAGATCGTGTTTAAAACATAGCGAAGTCCTACGGGATCAATTGGCCATCCCCAATCCGTCGCGGTGATATAGGGATTACGGACGATTTTTGCGTGAGGGATATCGTCTGTCGGTTGGCCTTCGACAGTTTCCAATGTCGTGATCGTTCCTGACATATAATAGCTGAAACCAATATAATCAACAGTCCCTGCCTTTAGTAAAGCCTTCTCTTCCTCACTGATTTGGATTTTGATCCCTTTTTGCTGCCAGTAAGTTTGTGCATAGGTCGGAATCTTTCCTCTGACGTGGATGTCACTATAGAAGTAACGACGTTCATTGGCTTTGACCGAAGCCATCAAATCTTCTGGTGCACAGGAATAAGGATAGATCGGGACATAAGCCATCATACAGCCAATTTGAAAGTCTGGATTGATTTTTTTCCCTTCAATGACTGCCGCCGCACTAGCGATCAGTTCGTTGACACCCGCTTGAAAGACCAGTTCTTCTTTCTTGCTTTCTTCTTCGATGATCATGGCGGAGTTTGTCCAGACATGTAATGGTTCCTGTCCGTCTGCTTGATTATTGATTTCATTGAATGTCATCCAGTAGGTGACTTTATCTTTGTAGCGTTCAAAAACGCAGGTTGCGAATTTAACGAAGAGGGGAATCACGGCTTTATTGACAAAGCCACCGTAGGTTTCATAAATCGCATAAGGCATTTCAAAATGAGACAGTGTAATGATTGGTTCGATCCCATTGTTTAATAGTTCGTCAAAAAGGTCATCATAATATTGCAGGCCTGCTTCATTGGGCTCGTCCTCTTGGCCGGTTGGAAAAATACGGCTCCAGGAGATCGATGTACGCAGACACTTTAAGCCTAACGCTTTGAATAATTGAATATCTTCTTTGTAGCGGTGATAAAAGTCGATCGCTTCGTGATTAGGATAATACACATCTTCTTTGATGCCTCTCGTGATTTCACGAGGAATCCCGTTTCCTCCAGCAGTCATCACATCAGCAATACTCATGCCGCGTCCTGCGACATTCCAAGCCCCTTCTGCTTGATGGGCAGCAATTGCGCCACCCCATAGAAAATCTTTTGGCATTTTGCTGCTCATAATTCTTTCCTCCTAAAAAAGTTACGCTTCGATTTTTTGTGAACGGTTTGAAGCAATCACGAATGGCAAGTAGATCAATACGGAAATCGCCAGACAGACCACACCAACGATTGCAGCTACTGCATTTCCGCCAGTCCCTAGGAACAAGTTGATGATTCCCGGTGTGGTCCAAGGCACACCGATTGCTGGTGTCGGCATGATCGGCCAAATGACTGTTACAAAATAACCAACTAGAATATTGACCATTGGAGTCAATATAAAGGGAATGATCATAATCGGATTCAAGACGATCGGTAACCCAAAGATAATCGGTTCGTTGATCTGAAAGATTCCTGGAACAAGTGACATCTTAGCGATCTCCCGTTGTTCTGGTCGCTTCGAGGCGATGAAAATGGCAATGATCAGCCCTAACGTCATTCCCGTTCCGCCCATATTAGCAAACATGTCGTTCAAAACGCCCCACGTTTCTTTGTAAGGCACATCCCACAAGGAACCGCCTTGATTGATGAAATCCAAGTTGGCTAAATCCTGTTCTGTAAAAATTGCTGAACGAACGGCATTCAATGTATTTGGTCCGTGAATCCCGATGGAGAAGAGCAGTGTTTGTAAGAAAGCTAAAATCAAGACACCAACGACATTTCCTCCTAAATCACGAAACGGACTTTGGATCCCTTTGTAGATCAATTCATTGATGCCCTCTGGCGCAATCATCAGTACTAGGAAATTGATCAATGCGGTAACTGCTACGATGATCACGATAGGAATCATTCCAGAAAACGAACGGGAAACTGCCGGCGGTACCATATCGGGCATTTTGATCTGTAATCGTTTGACTTTGAATAGTTTCGGCAAGAATTCTCCTACCAGACAAGCAACGATCATGGCAACGAATAAGCCTTGTGCGCCTAAATATTGGGTGGAGATGGCATTGACACCGTCAACTGAGAAAGAAGTCGGATATAAAATCATAAACGCAGCTACACTTGTCAAACCAACTAGTGTAGCATCTGCATCAAAGTGTTTTGCTAGCAGTTGGGCAACCAGATAAGCAATGAATACGCTCATGATATTGATGGTTCCGTTAGCAACAGATGCCAGTACTTGCTGGGCACTTTCTAAATTGGGAAAGATTTTTGAGAGTTGAAATAATTGCACGATAAAACTATCGTTGGAAAATAAGATATTGTTGACCAAAATAACTAATGAAGAAGAAATCGTCAACGGGAAAATCAACATAAATGCATCACGAATCGCTGCGACGTGTCGCTGGTTATTCAATCTGGTGGCAATTGGTACCAAGGACCGGTCTAGTAGATCATTAAATTTTTGCATAACAGTAACACCTTTCTCTATTTGATGGACTTATTATAGCGAAAGGTTGCCTGAAAAAGTAAGCGCATTCGTTTTTAGAATCAAATTCTATGAGGAAGAAATTTATTCCACAGTCGGAACAAGTGGTTACAAAAAACAGAAAGCAGCAAGACAAACGCTTGATTGCAGCCACTAGTCAGAAAACTGCTGCTGTAAAGCGAGTGTTCTGGCTAGGGCGTTCTTCGCTGTCTGGTACTTTCTGTGCTCGTTCATCATTGAGGGGTAGGTTCATCTTGTAAATAACCAATCAGTGTTTCCACGATGGCGATGGCTGGAAGCTGGCTAGTCAGATCGAGGAAGATGTCTTTGCGCTCTTCTTTGACTGCGTATTCGATCGAGTAGTCACATAAATGGGCAAGAGAACTCTCTTTATTTCTCGTAATACAATATTTTTGGGCAATCGCTTTATTAGCTAATCCAGTAATGACTTCGATCAATTCTTTTGTTTCACCAGAAACACTCAAGAAAACCAGAACGTTTTTTTGATCGGCTCGTAAGAAGCTGCGGATCGGGTAAGTCAATTCATCGATGCTGATGCAGAAGTAGCCGATATTTGCGAGCTTGCGGGCGACATACTGCGCAATTGCTCCAGACGCCCCCATCCCCATAAATAAAATACAGTCCGCATCTCGCAGTGTTTGCGCCATCTTCTTGATTTGGTATTCGACATCGGGATGGAAAATCGTCATGTTCAATCCACGGATGCGTTCTTCAAGGGATAATTGTTTTTGATGTTCTTCATAATGGACTTTTTCTAAATGGGTCTTGATATAAAAGCGAAATTCAGGAAAGGAATCGAATCCCACTTTTTGAACAAAACGAAAGACAGAAGTGGAAGAAACATGGGCATCATCTGCAATATCCCGTACTCGCATATAAGGGACTTTTTCTAAATTATTGACAATAAAGCGATAGATCTCTTGTTCGACTGAAGACAATTTGTTTAAGTTCAAATGCTGAAAAACGGCCATAAATGTTCCTCGCTATCCCATAAGAGTATATGACGAGTATACCATGATTTAGCGAGTGAGTTGCTGATGAATCTGATAAACTGCGCCAATTAATCCGGCGTCATTTTGCAATTTGGCAGGCAGCACAGGAGCAATCGTTTTTCCCCGCAAATAGTTGATGGCAGCGTGTTGTGTTTCGACAGTTGTTAATGTCTGTTGCAGTCGTTCAAAGAAATATGGGTTGGCACTGATACCACCGCCAATCAAAATGGCTTCTGGATCGAAACAGCTGATCAAATTGATCAACCCGACGGACAAATCTGTCAGGAACTGTTGGGTCACTGTTTCTGCTAATGTTTCTCCCATCTGTGCGCGCTGAAAAATTTCTCGAGCATCTGTCGTCGCTTGAAATCCTGCCAGCTGACCGCCTTTTTGATTGTAGATCCGAACGAGCCCATCAACGACAGCAGCTTTACGATTGATCGAAACTTCCTCACTATTACCTGTAGAAGGCAAGGCGTCGATCACCATCCAGCCAAATTCTCCTGCCATGCCGTGGGCACCGCGATACACTTGATCATTGATTACGATCCCTCCGCCTACACCAGTTCCTAAGACGAGGCAAAGGTAGTTGGAGAAGGATTGGGCATTGCCGATCCATTTCTCTGCGATGGCGGCTGCATTGGCATCATTCTCGACAGAAACTGGCAAACCACAGCATTCTTCTAATGTGGTTTTGAAATTCTCGCCGTACAATGGTTTGATGGCGCCAGCTGTCAGCATCAAACCGTCTTTTTGCACGATGCCCGGCGCACTGATCCCAATCCCGGCGATCGGATAGCGACTTTTAGCTTCATTAATAATTGTGATTAAATCTTGATAGAAAGACTGGGGATCGTAGTTTGTCGGAAGCGTATTTTTTTCCAGAATTGCTCCTGTTTCATCAAGAACCCCGTATTTGATCGTTGTGCCGCCAATATCAAATCCTACATACATCGTTATTCCTACTTTCTTCTTTTAATCAGTGTCTTTTCTGCATTGTAGCATGGCACTTGTTGGAATATTTTTCTTTTCGACGGCCAGAAACAAGGGTGGCGTTTGCGTGCTAAGGAAACTGTCAATCAATGATTTCGGCTTTTCCATCTTCTGTTAGTTGCTGCAGGTGGGATAACATCTGTTGAATCACTTCTTCCGAATGCCGTTCCCATACCCCTAATTCTGCGACGACTTTCAGCGGAGAGGCAGAACGGTAGGAACGGGTCGGATTACCAGGGAATCGCTTATCGGTCAAGTTCGGGTCATTTTCAAAAGGCCCAGTCGGTTCAACCAAATAAATTCTTTCTTGCCCAGTTCCTTTGGCTAATTCGGCTCCCCATTTGGCTGCATCCAATGTTGCGGTGAAGTAAATGTAGTTTGAGATCCGACCGGCTTCAAAGTTGGATTCTTTTTTTGGTTCCAGCAATTCGCCTAATTGTAATGATGCTTTGGTTCCGTGGAAAAAAGGTCCTCGGTCTAATGAATCGTTTGTGTGCTCCATTTGGTTCATCCTTTCTATCATTCATTGTTTTACTTAGCATACAAGAATCCCTCCAGATTGAAAAGCTGTTTGTCTAGTGGTGGAATGGTCACTATGTGATACAATTACCAGATTAATGTGGTAATCAGATATTATTTACTATTATGCGCTGATTCCCTAATATATAGTTAAGGAAGCGCTTCCTGGAGGTGGTCAAATGGATTTGAGTAAAAGAGAGAAAGTGTTGTTGCAATTGCTGCTGACACAAAAAGAGTTCAGACCAGCCGCTTTTTTTCAAGAACAGCTCTATGTTTCTTTAAAAACAGTCTATACAGATTTGGCGAGTCTGGAAGAAAAAATCAAGCCTTACGGGTTGACCATTGCTCGTTTGCCTAGAAGAGGGGTCAAGCTTGAAGGGAATCCCACTGCAAGGGAAAAAGGCTACAAACTCATCGTTACTGAAGGTAAAACCGTTGACGAATATTCTCCTGAATATCGTAAATTGTTTATCTTTGCAAATTATTTCTTCTCGAAAAAGCCAATGCATTACCAAGAATTTGCAGAATATTTCTACGTTAGTTATCAGTCGATCAAAAAAGATGTGGATGAATTATTCGCTTTTTGTCAGAAGAAAAAAGTTCGTGCGTCAATGTCTGCAAAAGGGTTGAAGCTAGAGGAGGAAGAATCTGTTCAACAAGCAACTTTCAAATCTTTTCTTGAAAAACATACAGATTCAGCAAGATTGGATCACTCTGCCATTCAGACATTGTTTGATCCGAAGATTGTTACCTTGACTACAGCACTGATTTCAGAAATATCCTTAACACTTGGTCGCCAACTCAATAGTTATTTTGTGGAATCCTTGACGGTATCGTTGGAAATTTTTCTTTCACGGATTTGTCTAGGAAGACATTTGGAACAGCAAGAGAATTTGGGATTTGAAAAATTAAAACAGATGAAACTGTATATGGTTGCTGTTTCCTTTGCAGAACGGATTGAAAGTGAACTAGCTGTTTCCCTAGCAGAGACAGATATCCAATACATTTGTTCATTGCTTTTAGCTCATGGAATTGAGCCGTATATGCAGATTACGGAAAAAAGAGAAGCCAACGTGATCAAAACAACGGAAGAAATGATCGAGAAGATGTCCCGTTTGCTAGATACTGATTTGACACAAGATAACTTATTGTTGCAAGCACTGCTTTCGCATATTGTCCCTATGATCCATCGTCTGAAAAATGGCATGTTAGTCAAAAATCCTTTGTTGCGATTGATCAAGAAGCAATACTCGACCATGTTTACATTAACGAAATATGCGATTGGCGGACTAGAAAAAAACTTTGCACTCTTCTTGACAGAAGATGAAGTGTCATTTCTAACGATTCATTTTCAACTCGCTTTTGAAAAAATCAAAGTCACAAAGCATGTGCTGATCGTTTGCAGCTCTGGACTAGCCACTTCTGAGCTGATCTTTAACCGGATCAAACAAACGATTTCTGCTACGACAGTTTTAGAGATCATCAGTGCAGAGAAATTAGCCAGTACATCACTAGAATTAGTGGATTTGATCATTTCAACTGTTCCGTTGGAGGAAGTGTCACCCCCTGTTCTCTATGTTTCACCATTACCGACAACTGAAGAAATTGCCATGATTTCGGCAAATCTTTCAAACCTGAATGAAAATGAAAAGAAACTGCATTCATCCAAATACCAATCATCAGAGCTATTGCAGAAATATCTAGATCCGGCATTTTTGTACATTAACCAACCGTTTAACACCAAAAAAGACGTCTTAGATTTTCTTGCAGAGAGTTATTTGAGCCATCATTTAGTCACCAACGATTTTAAGCAGTCACTTTATGCACGAGAAGAATTAGGCAGTACCGGATTAAAGACAGGCGTAGCGATTCCGCATGCCGATCCGCAGACTGTCAAAACAACAAAACTAGCATTTGTTACACTACCTAAAGCCATAAAATGGGGAGATACGGAAGTTCAATTAGTCGTTCTCTTGGCAATCGCTGAAAAAAATATGTCAGAAGCAAAAGAATTGATTGCATCTATTTACGATTTATTCAACTCTCCTGAAGAAATACGATGGGTGGTTAGCAGTAAAAATCGAGAAGAACTTTATCGTAAACTTGTAAAAGGAGGGACCCCGAATGTTTTTTGACCAGCAAATTGCTTTATTAAACAAAGAAGTAGAATCTAAAGAGGCAGCATTTCGGCTACTTACAGAGGAATTTTTAAAGAATGAATGTGTGACAGAGGCGTATCTTGACAACGTGATTAAAAGAGAGGCGGTTTTTCCAACCGGACTGATGATCAATGGGATTGGCGTGGCGATTCCTCATACAGATAGTCAGTATGTCAAGAGATCGCAAGTCGGCTTTCTTTCATTGACAGATCCATTGCCATTCATTGAAATGGGAACAAGGGACAAAGAAATTTCAGTTTCATTAATCTTTATGTTGGCATTAAAGGAGCCGCACGAACAATTACAAATGCTGCAAAACTTGATCGAAATGTTTCAAAAAAATGGTGTGTTGGAAAAGTTAAGAGACATCCATGATGTTGAGGAATATCGGATGATTTTGCAACAGTATGGATTGGAATAAGGAGGGAATATCATGTTAAATGCGTTACAGTGGTTTGTTGATTTAGGGTCAATCGTTGTACTCCCGATTTTGATATTTATTTTTGGTCTTATTCTGGGAACGAAACCAGGCAAGGCTTTCACATCTGCTTTAACAGTTGGTGTCGGTTTTGTGGGCTTGAATCTAGTGATCGACCTGTTAAGCAATAGCTTAGGACCAGCAGCGCAACAGATGGTTGAGCGATTTGGCTTGAATCTGACGACGATTGATGTTGGCTGGCCGGCAGCAGCTGCGATTTCCTATGGGACGATTCTAGGAAGTTTGGCAATTCCGATCGGTGTTGTGTTAAATGTTGTTTTGATTATTTTTGGTCTGACGAAAACATTGAATGTCGATATTTGGAATATTTGGCATGCGGCGTTCATTTCTTCGTTGGTCTATGCTTTGACTGGCAACTTTGCCATGGGGATCGCTGCAACCGTCATCTATCTAATGATGATTCTTTTGATGGGAGATATTTTAGGACCGATCATTAATAAATTTTATGGTTTCCCGAATATCACTTTCCCACATGGTACCGCTGCTCCAGGATTTGTTTTCGCTTTACCGATGAACTGGTTATTCGATCGTATTCCGGGATTGCGAGACTGGAAAGCTGACCCGGAATCGATTCAAAAACGTTTTGGTGTTTTTGGGGACTCGACAGTTATGGGCTTTCTGATTGGCTTGATCATCGGAATTCTCGCTGGCTATGATGTGGCAGGCACTGGCCAATTAGCAGTTAAAACCGGCGCAGTGATGGTCATTATGCCAAAAATGGTTGCTCTATTAATGGAAGGGCTTACACCTATATCTGAGTCTGCCAATGACTTTGTGAAGAAACGTTTCCCTGGAAGAGAGCTTTACATTGGGATGGATGCGGCGCTTTCTGTCGGACATCCAGCAGTATTGTCTTCGTCATTATTACTCGTACCAATTACGATACTTTTAGCGGTTGTTTTGCCAGGAAATACGACATTGCCTTTTGGAGATTTAGCAACGATTCCGTTTCTTGTCTGTTTGATGGCAGCAGTATTTGGCGGAAATATTATCCGGACGGTTATCGCAGGGACAATTTATATGACCAGTATTTTGTATATCACTTCTTGGGTCGCCCCATTAGTAACAACAGCTGCTAAGTCTGCCAATTTTGACTTACAAGGAAATTCAACGATCACAGCTCTAGCTGAAGGCGGACTATGGACTACCTGGCTTTATGTCGGTTTGACAAAAGTATTGAGCTGGGGCGGATTAGCGATCATCGGTGCGATTGTTGTCATCGGTTTGATCTATGTTAACAAGGTGTTACCTAAAAAACAAAGCGTCAAGTAGGAGGAAGAACAATGAAAAAATTATTGATCATGTGTGGAACCGGAGTAGCGACATCAACGATCGTAACCAATAAAGTCAAAGAATGGCTCAAAGAAAAAGAACTGACGAATGAAGTCAAATTGTATCAATCCAAAGTCGCGGATGAAATGAACAAGATCGACGATTACGACATTGTTGTGAGTACCACGGTAGTCCCTGATTCCATCAAAGACAAAGTCATCATGGGATTGCCTTTATTGACAGGGATCGGTACCGAAGAAATGTATGCAGAAATCGAAAAGAAAATCAGAGAATAAAGGAGTCTTGCAAAATGCTTGTTACCACAAAAGAAATGTTTGACCATGCAGAGGAATTCAACTATGCCATTCCCGCAGCCAACTTTTTTGATCTAGACAGTGCCCGCACCTATGTTGAAACGGCTGCTAGGCTAGGGTGTCCATTGATCTTGGCTTTTGCCCAATCACATATGGATATGCTGAGTTTGGAAGAAGCAGCCCTGATTGGGAAGTATTTGGCTGAAAAAAGCGCCTTCCCCGTAGCGTTGCATTTGGATCATGGTCAAGATGAGGAAGTCATCAAAGAAGCGATTCGTTTAGGCTTCACTTCTGTCATGATCGATGCGTCAGAAGACCCGCTTGAAGAAAATATCCGCCGCTCCAAAGCGATCGCCGATTATGCCCATCAATATGGGGTGGTCGTAGAGGCAGAAATTGGGCATGTCGGCTCTGGCGGCAGTTTGGAAGCAACGGGGCTTTCTGATTCGATTTATACCGACTTCCATGAAGCAGTAAGATTTGCTGAACAAACGAATGTTGATTCGTTAGCCGTTTCGATCGGCACAGCCCATGGGCATTACCGAGGAACGCCTAAAATCAACTTTGATGTACTAAGTGAGATCCATCAAGCCATTACTATTCCGTTAGTCTTACATGGCGGTTCTTCTTCTGGTGATGAAAATCTTGAAAAATGTGCACAAGGCGGGATCCGAAAAATCAACATCTTTACAGATTTCGTTACAGCCGCAATGACCAAGATTCAAGAACAGCAGCCTGCTGACTACTTTGAACTAAAGAAAGCAGCGAATCAAGGAATGGCAGATACGCTAGCACATTACTATCACGTTTTTCATACAAAAACTTGTTAGGAGGATAAGCATGAGGAAAAAGCAGTTACGAGCACCCTTTTTTGTAGTCAATCCCAAAGCCTATTTATACGGAAAAGAATCCTTGGCACTGGCAAAAGCCGCCGATCAATTAGCGGAAAAATATGACGTTGATATCTTGTTCACGGTGCAGCACGCAGATGCCGCAACGATCAAACAAGCTACGAATCATTTGTTCATTACGGTTCAACACATCGATGGCATGACTGTTGGACGGGGAATGGGCTACGTCTTACCTGAATCAGTAGCAAATGTCGGCGTAGCAGCGACATTTCTCAATCATGCAGAACACCCAATGACATTAGATGAACTCGCAAAAGCGATTAATCGGGCAGATGAGTTGGGGCTCATCACGATTGCTTGCGCGAATTCACTGCAAGAAGCTAAAGCAGTGGCAGCTCTGCAGCCTGACATTATGGTTTGTGAACCAACTGAATTGATTGGTACCGGTCAAACGAGCGACGTTTCTTATATGGAAGAAACCAATCAAGCCATCCGTGCCATCAACAAAGAAATCAAGATTTTACAAGCGGCTGGTATTTCGACCGCCGACGATGTGGCAAAAGCACTGCAATCAGGAGCCGACGGAACGGGTGGCACCAGTGGTATCGTCTGCGCGCCAGATCCGCAGAACGTTTTGACAGAAATGATCAAAAAAGTTGCTGAGCTAAGAGATGAGGGGATTAAAAGATGAAATTCGCGAAAGAACAGCTAACATTGACATCAAATGGCAATCGGGTATCTTATCATAATATTACGCAAGAAGTGAAGGACTTTGTAGAGAGAAGCCAAATCAAAAACGGCATCTGTTTAGTCCAATCCCCACACACAACCTGTTCCGTCATTTTCGAGGAATTCATGCATGATACGGATTTTAATGGGGATGAATTTTTACAAGTTGATCTGAATCGCATTTTGGATAAACTAGTGCCTAGAGAACTCTCGGAAAATACAAATTATCGTTACCCTGGACCGAAACATTTGGAATTTCTGATGAGCCTAGATGATCCTAACTATCCGACAGATCCAGCAACGATTTTAAATGGCGATGCCCATATCCGTTCTTCGTTTTTCGGGGCGAGTGAAAGTTTTATTTTACATGAAGGAAAGCTTGAAATTGGTTCTGTAGGGTATATTTATTTCGTGGATTTTGACCAAAACCGAGTTAGGAATCGAACCTGCCATCTTATGTTGATGGGTGAATAAAGCAACTGCTAGTGGCAACTGGGGCAGCAGTATTCTGCAAGGACATGGGAAAAATCGAACGCTTGAGCCGAAATGCGTTATAATCAATGAGACAATGAAATTTATGGAGGGATCAATTTGATTATTCGCCCAATGACAGCTAGTGATTGTCGATCAATCGATCAAGCGTTTCTTGCACAACAATGGCCTAGTCGTCAAGCTACATTAGAGAGATATCTTCAAGAACAGAGCCGCGGACTGCGACAGGTCTTTGTCGCGGAAGACTCGGGACAGATTGCAGGCTATGCGACATTGATTCCCCACGCAAAAGCCGGTCCTTTTAAAAAGAATGGCTATCCGGAGATCACCGATCTAAATGTCTTTCAAAACTTTCAGCGGCAAGGAATCGGCGCTAAGCTGCTCCAAGCTGCAGAAGAACAAGCCAAAACATTTTCGTCTGTGATCACCATTGGTGTGGGGCTTCATTCTGGTTATGGCCCTGCACAGCGACTGTATTTAAAAAATGGCTACTTACCTGACGGATCAGGGGTCTGGTTTGAGAATCAAATCTTGGCAATGGGTGCTGCTTGTTACAATAATGACGATCTTGTGCTTTATCTTTCTAAGTCCTTTTGACAAGCAACCAGCGTGTTATTTCTATCTAACAGGTATAATCTACAGAAAATAAGATGAACGTCAATGCTAGGAGCATACTAGCCTTGACGTTTTTTTCTACGACCAAACAAGCTTCGACGTATCTCGGTCCTGCTAGAAATTTTAGGAAGAATGGTGTGAACCGCATATTTGTTCGCCAAAAACAGCGTTCTTTCCTTTGATTAGAAAGGAAGAACGCTGTCTAGATTCTGTTCCATATTCAAAAAAATCAGTAACACTTCTCGCAGGGGGTCAATCCTTTGCTTAAAGCTTCGGACAACGTAGCTGGGAAATAAGTACCATTGCCGCATTTATGGGTGTGATACTTCTTCCCTGTACGGGTGATCATGACATATTCTTCTGCTTGATTGCTTGTGGTTTGATTTGACTGGCTGGCTTGGTTTGCCTGCTGTTCCGCAGCGGCGGCTGCTTGCCGTTCTTGTTCGGCTTTAGCAAGCTGCCGTTCTTGTTCTTCACGAATCGATTGGCGAACAGCTTCAGCTCGCTGCGTCAATCCATCATCTGCTGAGGGAAGCTTGGCAATCGCAGAAGTTGCACTAGCTAAGTTTGCTTCAGTCGGCTCTGCTTCGGCTTTTTCAACAGCTTTGGTCGCTTGTGCTTGTAATTTCGCTTGTGTTTCTTTCTCTTCAACTTTTGTTTGTAAAGAAGCCAGTCGATCTTCAAATTCAGTTTTCGTCGAACTTGTTGCTGCAACAAGCTTGGCAGCTGCCTCAAGGTCTGTTCTGCTTAGACTTTGTTCCGCTTTTTCTAACGCGCTGGCGATCTGCAGATGATCTTGGAGGACGGCCAAACGTTGATCATAATCGTCATATGTTTTGCTGAGAGAATGAACCAATGTTGCTGCTTCATCATAATTTTTTTGTGTTGGTTTAGATTCTGCCAACGCTAGTGCAGTTTCGACCTGTTTAATCAGTTCTTTCTCCGCTTTTTCTGCTTCTAAATAAGCCACAAATTCTTTGGAAGGTTTGATCAAGACTTCCTGTTCTTTTTTCTGATCATTTAAGGCAGCTTTTACCACAACTTGTTGCTCATTGGCATCATTCAGGTGAACTGTGTAGCTAAAAGAACCTTTACTGTTTTTGACCGTTTCCCCATTGATCGTTAGGACAGCATCGGCCGTGGCTTCCCCTTCGATAGTCGCTTTTCCTGTTTCATCCGTTTGTATTTCAGGTGAAATAACAGATAGTGTCAAATTGCTCGGAGATAAAATTGCACCAGCAAAAAATAGAATAACGCTTCCGCATAAAATAAATCCCAATCTTTTCTTCGGTCGCTTCTTGATGGCAGCGATAATCAACAAAATACCGCTTACAATTACTGCTAAGAAACTGACCAAACTAATCCACATACCCATAACTTTTCTAGTTCCTTTCACTTTTTGATGTCTTTATTATAACATGATTTATATTAAAAACATGAAAAAAATAAGAAAATAAAACTAGATAATAACAATTTGTTTTTACGAATCGTTCTTATTTATAGAATCCTTTTTAGGGAGCGCTAGAAAACGGTTCCTTTTAATTGCTATTTTTTAATACAGATGAAAATAGTGTATTATTCTTGATAAATAAAAGAAAAGTGCTATTATTAGTCGTGAGATTAATACAGATTTTGAAAAGAGGTAGTACAGTGAGTAAAAAAGGTTCAGAAATTATTGTTGAAAGTTTAGAAAATCATCACGTCCCCTATATTTTTGGGATTCCAGGAGCAAAAATCGATGGTGTCTTCGATACATTAGAAGACCATGGACCACAATTGATCTTAGCCCGGCATGAACAGAATGCTGCATTTATGGCACAAGCCATTGGCCGTTTGACTGGAGAGCCAGGAGTAGTCATTGCTACCAGTGGTCCAGGTGCCAGTAATTTAGCAACGGGATTAGTGACAGCGACAGCTGAAGGAGATCCAGTTCTGGCATTGGCTGGGCAAGTGAAACGTTCTGATTTATCGAAACTGACCCATCAAAGTATGAACAACGCTGCTCTCTTTAGTCCAATAACCAAATACAGCACGGAGATCCAAGATCCCGAAACATTATCTGAAAATATCGCAAATGCATTTCGAATCGCTAAAACCGCAAAAAAAGGTGCCAGTTTTCTGTCGATACCACAAGATGTAACGGATGGCCAAGTCGAAGGAAGTGCCATCAAGCCATTATCAGCGCCAAAATTAGGACAAGCGAATCCAGAGGATATCGAGGATCTCGTTGAACGCATCAAGGAAGCAAAACTACCGGTTTTATTACTAGGCATGCGGGCTTCTGCTGAAAGCGAGACGGAAGCCATTCGTCATTTGATAGCGAAAACGGGATTACCAGTCGTGGAAACTTTTCAAGGAGCAGGAATCATTTCTCGTGCTTTGGAAGACCATTTCTTTGGCCGTGTGGGCTTGTTCCGTAATCAGCCAGGAGACATGCTGCTAAAACGAAGTGATTTAGTGATCGCTGTGGGGTATGATCCGATTGAATATGAAGCGCGCAATTGGAATGCAGAGAAAGACGCACGGATTATTGTGATTGATGAAGTACCGATGGAAATCGATCCATACATGCAGCCTGAAGTAGAGCTGTTAGGCAGCATTGCCAAAATCATTGAGCAAGTGACACAAGTCATCGATCAATATACGTTATCAGCAGATGCACAGAACTATTTAGCTACGTTGCAAGAAAAATTAACCGAAAAGCAAATAGAGGCCCGTGGAACAGAACAAACATTGCATCCATTGGAGATCATTGATACATTGCAGCAAAAAGTGACGGATGAGATGACCGTGACTGTTGATGTCGGCAGTCACTATATTTGGATGGCGCGTCATTTCCGCAGTTATGAACCTCGCCATCTATTGTTTAGTAATGGGATGCAGACATTAGGTGTGGCATTGCCATGGGGAATTGCGGCAGCATTAGTGCGGCCGAATACGCAAATTATTTCCGTATCTGGTGATGGTGGTTTCTTATTCTCTTCACAAGAATTAGAAACGGCTGTTCGCTTAAAACAGAACATCATTCATCTTATCTGGAATGATGGCACCTACAATATGGTGAAATTTCAGGAAGAAATGAAGTATGATCGTGCTTCAGGTGTTCAATTTGGTCCTGTAGACTTTGTTAAATACGCGGAAGCCTTTGGGGCAAAAGGATTACGTGCCACAACAAAACAAGAATTGACAGCCGCGATCGAAGAAGGGTTTGCAACTGATGGACCAGTCGTCATTGATATCCCGGTCGATTATTCCGATAATGCCGAATTAGGCAAGACGATTTTGCCGGATCAATTTTACTAAGAGTATTTATTTTACTAATAGAAGGAGCTTCATGATGAACGTGAAAAGCAAAAGTTATTTATATCAACACGGAACTTTAGGCGGGTTGATGGAAGATTTGATGGATGGTACCGAACAAATCGGCAAGATGTTAGCCTATGGTGATACAGGAATCGGTACATTAGCTGGTTCAAATGGTGAGATTATTTTCTTGGAGGGCGTGATTTATCATGTTGACGAAACAGGGCAGGTGAAGCAGCTGACAGGGACCGAGACGACACCGTATGCAGCTGTCGTTGATTTTGCAGCCACGGATGAACTTGCTTTTGACACAGAAGCTACGGATGAAGAAGTCAAGGGAAGACTATTAGCGACCATCAGTCCCAATTTGTTTGCGGCCATCAAGCTTCATGGAATGTTTGATACGATGCACGTGCGGGTAGCGCCTAAACAAGAAAAGCCCTATCCAAAATTCGTTGAAATCATTCAAAATCAACCTGAATTTACGGCGACAGAAATAGCAGGAACTATCGTAGGCTTCTTTACCCCGAAACTTTTCCATGGTGCTGCAGCAGCAGGCTTCCATCTGCACTTTATTAGTGACGATCATCAGTTTGCTGGTCATGTACTGGATTTTAGCTTAATCAGTGGTGAAGCAGAAGTAATGGAAGTAGCCGAGTTTCGTCAACATTTTCCCATAGAGAATGCTGAGTTCTTGCAGCGGGAAATCGACGTGGAAAAAATTGCCCGGGATATCGAAGAAGCAGAATGATTTTTTGCTATAGTTAGGTAGATTTTGTGGTGCATTTGATTCTTCGCTGATGGATTATTTTCTGAAAAAAAGTATCTGAAATACAGATTAGAAGGTTAGGAAGTAAATAGGAGAAAAGTGCAGATTTCATTGCTGATTTCCGACTTCATTCTGTATCAGATGCTTTTTTTAGTATTGAATAGTTTTCCTGCAGCTGTACATTCGCCCAAGGGGAAGAATTGTAGTTCTCGGATGGATCAAAAAGATGTGCGCCATAGAATGCAAAAATAAATTTCAAATAAGTCGAACAATTTGGCCTGTTTTTCCTATACAATAGAAAGTGAAAGGGCTTTTTTTAAGAAGGTAATTCCATTAAGGGCCGCTGTCCACGAAACGAATGAGAAAGAGGGAAGACACATGAAAGTTATCATCACGGAAGATTATCAAGAGATGAGCCAAGTAGCCGTACAGCACCTTTTAGGCGTAATGCACAGCCAGCATCGAAAGAATATTTCAATCACCGCTGGATCAACACCAAAAGGGGTGTATGAAATGCTGGTACCACTAGTAAAAAATAAAAAATATTTTGAGCACGTTCACTTTTATAACTTTGATGAGATTCCATTCAAAGGAGAAGAAGACCGCTATGGTGTCACGATGACGAACTTGCACAACCTGTTTTTTGGACCAGCGGAAATCGATCGTGAAAGAATCCATGTCTTGGACTGGACGAATTATGAAACACAAGATGAACGAATCAAAGCCGATGGTGGATTGGATATGGTGTTGCTGGGGGTTGGATCAGATGGCCATTTCTGTGGGAATTTACCGAACACGACAAAATTTGGAGATTTAACGAGTCGCGTGAATGCGAATGCGACACCCGAGATGGCTGAGGTTTTGTTAAGTGAGGTTGGTGGAGACAAAGAAAAACAACCTGATTTCTATGTAACAATGGGACCAAAAAGCATCATGCAGGTGAAGAAATTGGTAATGATCGCCAATGGCAAGAAAAAAGCAGGCATCGTCAAACAATTAGTAGATGGAACAGTAATGGAGGACGTTCCGGCAACGCTATTGACGACCCATCCAGATATGACATTGATCGTTGATAAAGAGGCTGCCTCGCTGCTTTCATACTAACCAGCGGAATTTGATTTTTCTCTATATCTTAATGAAGTAGTTCCTAGTAGATTGGACAATAAACACCTACTACAAATAGAAGTCAATCCCCCTCTTACCATTAGATCCTTTTTGCTTAAAAGGATTCTAATGGTAAGGGGGTTTTTGTTGTACGTTGACAAAGCTTGTTTCAGAAGGAAAAGCAGATTGTTTTACAACTTACAAAAAGTAAGTTATTATTATCTCGAATTCGAAATAAATCGAGCGAGGTGAGGAAATGGATCATCAAGAGGAAGCATTGAAGGTCTATATTGGTTTATTACGCAGCAGCAGTCACTTAGAGCAGGTGGCTAAACAAGATGTCCGCTGTTATGGCTTGAATCTGACAGAGTTTTCCGTTCTGGAACTGCTTTATCATAAAGGTACACACACCACCCAAGCCATCAAAGAAAAAATCTTGATTGCCAGCAGCAGCACGACGTACGTCATCGATCAACTCGTAAAAAAAGGCTGCGTTCGTCGAGAAACAAGTCAAACGGATCAGCGAATCACCTATGTCAGTCTGACAGATAAAGGGGCAGAATTGATGGATCAGATCTTTCCAATTCATGCCACAAAAATTGCGGCAAGTTTTGCCTCGCTTAGTATTGACGAGTTGCAAACATTAAAAACATTATTACGAAAAATAACTTATAACGAGAAATGAGGAAGAAAAAATGAGAAAACAAGACCAATTACTAGGGGTACACCATGTAACAGCCATGACCAGTGATGTCGAAAGAAACTATCACTTCTTTACAGAGATTTTGGGGATGCGTTTAGTGAAGAAAACTGTCAATCAAGATGATATTTATACCTACCACACATATTTTGCGGATGATCTAGGTTCCCCAGGAACCACGATGACATTCTTTGATTTTCCCAATACCGATCGTGGCAGTAAAGGAACAAATTCAATTACCCGTACAGGCTTTCGCGTACCATCCGATGCTGCATTAGACTATTATAAAAAGCGTTTTGAGACATTTGATGTGAAACATGAAGCGATCACAACAGAATTTGGCAAAAAAGTGTTGCGCTTCTGGGATTTTGATCAGCAATCTTACCAATTGATTTCTGATGAACACAATCAAGGCGTCAAAGCAGGTATTCCATGGAAACAAGGGCCAGTTCCAGAAGAATTCGCTATTTATGGTTTAGGCCCAGTCGAAATCTCCGTTTCTTATTTTGCCGATTTCAAGGGATTACTGGAAAATGTCTTTGGATTCAAAGCCATCGATCAAGAAGGAAATCGCACGCTATTAGAAGTTGGCGAGGGGGGAAATGGGGCAGAAATCGTCTTAGTCGAAGATACCACAAGCCCACAAGCACAACAAGGAGACGGGGAAGTGCATCACGTCGCCTTTCGTTTAGCCGATCGCCAATCTTTAGCCGTATGGCAAGAAGTTTTTGAAAATTTGGGTCTCGCGAATTCCGGCTATGTGGACCGCTACTATTTTGAATCGCTGTATGTACGTGTAGGACATATTCTTTTTGAATTAGCGACAGATGAACCTGGCTTCATGGGTGACGAGCCTTACGAAACATTGGGCGAAAAATTATCACTGGCTCCGTTTTTGGAAGACCAACGTGCAATGATCGAAAAAGCGATCAAGCCGTTTGATACCACTCGCAGCCATAACTAAGGAGGTAAAAATGATGCAACCCATTCAACAAATCCACCATATATCCGCAATCGTCGGTGACCCGCAGGAAAATGTAGACTTCTACCGCGAAGTATTAGGCTTGCGTTTAGTCAAACAAACCGTCAACTTTGATGATCCTTATACGTATCATCTCTACTACAGCAATCTGTCCATTGAAAATGGCACGATCATTACCTTTTTCCCATGGGCCAACGCGCATCCTGGTCGTGTCGGTAGCGGACAGGTGGGCACGATTGCCTTTCGCATTCCTAAAGGCAGCAGCGACTATTGGAAACAACAATTGGTCCATCATCAAGTCACTGTTCATGAGAGCCATCTTTTTGGGCAACCAACATTGGAACTTCAAGATCCTCATGAACTGTCTTTGGCGCTAGTGGAAGGGGAAGCAGCGGAAACAAACGCGATTCTTGGATTCCATGGAGCGGTCTTACTTTCCGCTAAGCCAGAGGAAACATTCAAGACGTTGACCCATGATTTAGGGCTGCAAGTTGTAGCGGAGACAGAATCAAACCGACGATTGGTGACTGCCGGACCAGTGAAACACGAGATTCTCCTACCAACAGAGCCACTGAGACCTGGTCGTTGGGGTGTCGGTACCGTCCATCATATTGCCTGGTCGGTCCCGAATGAGGAAAGCCAAATCAACTGGCAAGATGACCTTTATACAAAAGGGTATGGTGTTACAGAAATCAAAGATCGTAACTACTTCAAAGCCGTCTATTTTAAAGAACCTGGTACGATCCTTTTTGAGATTGCAACGGAATCTCCGGGATTTCTCATCGATGAACCATTGGAAACCCTGGGGACAGTACTCAAATTGCCCGCTCAATTTGAAGAGCGCCGCGGAGAAATCACAGCTCATTTACCCAAATTGACTGTTTAATTTACAAGTAGGAAGTCACCAATCATACACAAAAAAGAGAAAGCGGTGTTGCATGATTTATTTGGATCCCCAAAATCTGACGCAAAGAGAAAACTATAAGTTATTGATCGGCTCGATCATTCCGCGGCCGGTTGCCATCGTAACGACACGATCGGCAGAAGGGACCATAAATATTGCCCCCTTCAGTTTCTTTTCGATCGTCAGTTCAGAACCCGCCATCGTTTCGATCGCTGTTCAGCGAAAAAAGGGCACGATGAAAGATACGGCTCATAACTTACTCACGACCAAGGAAGCAGTGATCCATATCTTGGATCGCAGCAATGTGGAAGCAGCCAATCAGGCAGCGGCACTGTTACCTGCAGAACAAAGTGAATTGACCGTCGCAAATTTTACGCCAGTCCCTTCTCAAACGATAGGTGTACCCGGATTGCAAGAGGCGAAAATTCGCTTTGAAACCACCCTTTACCAACATGTACCGATTAACGAGGAAGAAACCAAGGAAAAAAACAAAGAAGAGATAAAAGTGGATCTGCTCTTACTTAAAATCACTGGGTATCAAATAAATGAACAGGTCTATGAAGAAGGAAAAATCAATCCCAAAAAATTGGCGGCAGTTAGCCGACTTGCGGGAAATTCGTATGCTGAGATCGGCGAGATCTTCGATTTGGCACGACCAAACGAGAAGGAGGACAAATGAACTTTATCTTTCACCAAGGAAAACCAGCTGCTCCCGTACTTGTCTTGTTACATGGAACCGGCGGCGATGAACGCTCTTTGCTTGATCTAGGTCACGACCTAAATCCCCAAGCATCATTGCTAGGTATTCGAGGCAATATTTTAGAGAATGGCATGCCCCGCTATTTCAAACGATTAGCAGAAGGCATCTATGATGAAGAAGATTTAATGTTTCGGGGGCAAGAACTGGCAGCATTCATTCAAGAAGTCGCTAAAGAAAAAGGTTTCTCAATCGAACAAGTTGTCTTGGTTGGTTACTCTAATGGAGCCAATATTGCGCTCAATCTATTGCTGGAATTCAGTGCTCTTTTTCAAAAAGCGATTTTGTACCATCCAATGTATCCAGTATCGAAATTACCCAATCACCTACTGGCACAAACAAACGTATTTATGAGTTTTGGTCTGAAGGACCCTATCGTTTCTGTGGAAGACAGCAAGTATGTGCAAGCGATTTTTGAGTCTCGAGGTGCACAAATAGAATATGTTTGGACCCCAAGTCATCAACTGACCTATCAAGAAGTTGAAAAATCACGAAAGTGGTTGAAACAGTTAGTAGAAAAATGAGGAAAAACAAAAGCAAGAAGATTATTAGATGCCTATTGCATATAGAGCAATTGTGTCACCAATGATCCACTTGCTTTTGCTTAACCTCTTTTTTTTTGAAAAATAATTAACGCTTTTATCCTGCGGGTTAGCTTGCTTTTGCTGGCAGAATCATCTTCTCTAGTGTCTGCCAAAAGAGCCCATTCAATGGAAAAGAAGGCTGTTTTTTTATGTTAGAATGTGTTAGTATCAGTGAATAAAGCGATTTCAAGATGTTCAATAGGAGGAGTGGCATGAGCAAAATTATCCAATACTTGGACAACCAAAGCGATATAAAACTATTATCATATGCGAACCTAAAAAAAGAGGACATTCGTACAACAGATTTGCTCTTTCTGATGAGAGGAAAAGCCAGTTTAACGATTGATGGAAAAGGCTACGCCATGAAGGCCGATGATTTTGTAGTTGTTAACAAACATGAAAATTATGAACTTCTGGCAGAAAAAGAAAGTCTGCTTTTTTCTTTTTCCATTTCTTCCTTTTTGTTATCACAAGCATTAGAAGTTGAACGGATCAGCTTTTATTGTAATTCCATCGAGAATCCCAATAAGAATTATGCCTCATTGCGACAATTAGTGAGCGAGATCATTGATCTGCTGATTTATGAGAATGACAAAACCAATTTTTTACAAATGAGTAAAGTTTATCAGCTTTTAAATGAATTAAGCAGTTTATTTTTGGAACAAACGATGGAAACCTTTGAAGAAGATCAAAGAATTCAAAAGATTACCAGAACGATTAAGGAAAGATATTATGAGAATTTGACATTAACCGAGATGTCCGAAATGGTACATATGGATATTGCTTATTTTTCTAAGTTTTTCAAAAAAAATATGGCTAGGAATTTTAAAGATTATTTGAGTGATGTTCGTATGCAGCATGCTATGCAAGACTTGATAGAAACAGAAAAACCAATCACGCAAATTGCGATCGATAATGGTTTTTTTAGTGTGAACGGCTTTAATAAAAAGTTTAAAGAATTATATCAGAGCACGCCCTCTAGTTATCGAAAGAAATATCAGGCTCGTAAAGCAGTGTCCACTTATTTATTTAATGATGAGATAAAGCAGTCCTTCCAGCAATATAAAGAAGAAAAACTAGAGGTGATTTCCGCGCATAAATCCTATTATCAATTTGAAATAAATAGAGCAGAGAAAACGCCTATCCGTGAAACATGGGGCAAGATTTTGAATATCGGGGCAGCCGGAATCGTCTTGAACAATAGTCTGCGGCAGCAGCTTTCTATGTTACAGCAGAATTTGACATTTAAGTACGGCAGGATCTGGGGAATCTTTTCAGCTAAACTCTTGGGAGAAACCTTTGATCAGTATGATATGATCGATGAGATTATTGATTCTTTGATCCATCTGAGTCTAACTCCATGGCTATCCCTAAATAAAATCAGTCATTCATTTAAAGAAAGTGAGTACCCAAAAGAAAAATGGCAAGCTATGATCCAGCAGTTTTGTTTGCATTTGTTAAACCGCTACGGGACACAAACTGTTTCTAAGTGGAAAATAGAAATTGTTGCCAATGCACCAGAAGATCACGATTCCGTTTCTCGCTATTGCTCTTTTTATCAAATGACCTATGCGATTTGCAAACAACTATTACCAAATATTTCAATCGGTGGTGGTACATTTGTGATGACCAACCGTCTGGAAGTTCGTTCTTTTATCAACGAAGAACTTTCTGATTGCACCTTTGATTTCTATTCTTTTGCATTATTCCCTTACTCCAATCGGCTTGTGAGAGAGAAACGAAACTATCAACGGGTAACAGATCCCGATTTTTTAAAGAATCAAGTCCAAGCATTAAAGCAGATCGATACCAATAAGCCTATCTATATATCTGAATGGAGCAATACAGTTTCTAGAAGCAATCTACTAAATGATAGCCTTTATAAAGGCGCGTTTATTATAAAAAGTCTGATCGATCTATTTGATCAAGTTGATGGACTAGGTTATTGGCTCTCGACTGATTTAGTACAAAAAGGGCATTATCAAGGGTTATTGACCGGTGGGAATGGTCTTTTGAGTAAAAATGGACTTTTCAAACCAGCTATGCATGCAATGAAATTATTCGATCAGTTGCATGGAGCTTACTTTCAGTGTAAAGATGAAAAACACTTAGTGTGTTCTTCCGAAGAAAACGAGTATTTCATATTGGGGCATCATTACACACACCCAAATAGCCTATATTATTTGAAAGATGAGTCTAATTTGAAAGTGACCGAGATTAGTCAATTTTTTGAAGAGGTTGAGCATGAGGAAGAGATTGTCTTATCGAACATATCCAATGGGACTTATGAATTAAGAATATTCTCTTGTTTAAAGGACCATGGTGACCTGTTCAATCAGTGGTCTAAGTTAAACTTTCTACAAGAATTAAGAGACTCTGACATCAAATATTTAGAAGCAAAAAGCACTCATCTTCAAACGCTAGAAGTCGTTGAAGTAAGACAAAATCGGCTGGGGATCAATAAAAAGCTCGTCACCAATGAATTTTATGTGATAAATATCAAAAAAAGACGGTAAAAGCCACCTGAGATGAAAAGACAAAAACGATCGTATCGTTTTTGTCTTTTTTTGTTTATAGAAAAAAACAAAACAAAAATTGCAACAAGTCATCACAAAAATCTGAGAGCTGGAAAAAAGAAAGCGTTTTATACTTCGAGTATAGAAAGAAGTTGAGGTGAAATCATGAAACTAGGGATAGTCAGTGCGATTTTTGATCAGAGTAATTTTGAAGAAATGATTGATATCGTAGCAGAAAAAGGATTGGATTGTGTGGAGGTTGCTTGTTGGCCGGTGGAAAAAGCAACCCGTAGATATGCCGGGGTCTCCCATATAGATGTCACAAACCTAAATGAACAAACAGCCCAAAAAATTACCGATTACGCGGCAAGTAAAAATGTTGAGATCTCAGCACTTGCCTATTATCCAAATCCACTAGACGAGGATTTGCAAAAACGTCAAGCAGCGATCGATCATTTGTATCGATTGATCGATGCAGCAGACTTGATGGGGATTCATTTGGTAACTACATTTATTGGCAGAATGCAATCAAAATCCTTATCAGAGAATTTTACTGAGATGGTGCGTGTCTGGAAACCAATCCTTAAATACGCAGAAGAGAAAAACGTGAGAATCGCCATTGAAAATTGTCCGATGCTTTTTACTGAAGATGAATGGCCAGGTGGACAAAATCTGATGACGACACCTGCTATTTGGCGGGAAGTCTTCAAACGATTGGACAGTCCGATGCTTGGACTAAACTATGATCCTTCGCATTTTGTCTGGCAGCAAATCGATTATATCGCCCCTTTATATGAATTTAAAGATAAACTTTTCCACGTTCATTACAAAGACATCAAGCTATATGCGGAAAAATTGAAAGATGTCGGTGTGATGGCTACACCCCTTAACTACATGAGTCCTAAGCTACCCGGGCTAGGAGATGTAAACTGGGCAAGCTATGTATCTGCATTAACCGATATCGGCTTTGACGGCTATTCATGTATTGAAATCGAAGATAAAGCATTCGAAAAAAATTATGAGGACGTCAAGAAATCAGTCACACTGAGTACGAAGTATTTAAGGAATTTCGTTTTATAGAGGAGGAAAAAGATGTTTGCGATGCGCATGAAGTTGAACCAACAGATCATCAAAAAAGAGTCTATCCAGCCGATTTACATCAATGGAAAAAATAAAGGGATGCGCTTTGATGTTCAATTAGCCTACTACAGAGGACATTATCTTTCGGACATTGAGTTGCTGGAAGTCCATATTGATGGCAAGAAAGTTTCTGATGAAGCAGTTACGTTCCAATTAAACGGCAAAGAACTTCCTTTATATAAATTGAAGTACGCAGTCACAGAATTTTGGAGTCAAGTTGATTTGGCAACGATTCAGGTTCTTTGTCCGGAAGGAATCATCGGTTCCCATGACATCGAGCTGAAACTGATGCTTCGAATCCCTTATATGCAGATTGGACCGGGACATGACTTTATGCCGTTAGATTCGGGTGACAAAGTAACGATTAAATTAGAAGGAGAAGAAGATGAGTGAAATAAATTTAGGTGTGACGCTCTTTTGCTATGGAACGGAATATGCTCGTTACGAGTATGATTTCGCTGAATGTGTCAAACAAGCAGCGCTAGCCGGTGCAACGGGATATGAAATCGTTGGAACGCAAATGCTGCCGGATTATCCCAATGTCAGTGATGAATTTCTGGGACTAATCCAATTATTAAAAGCAGAGTATGGCATTGGGCCGGTTGGCTACGGAGCGAATAATGACAAAGGAATGATGCATGACCGTAATCTGACGGATGATGAGATGTTAGCAGATACCATCATAGATTTAAAAACAGCTCATCAGCTAGGCTGCAAGGTGATGCGGGCTCAGTATATGTTATCCCCGCAAGCCTTTGAACGCTTGGCGCCTTATGCTGAATTATACGATATTCGGGTGGGAATCGAAATTCACAATCCGGAATCACCATTGTCACCGTTAATGAAAGAATATTTAGCAGTAATCAAAAAGACCAAGTCGCAATATCTTGGGTTTATCCCAGATTTTGGTTGTTTTGCCATTGCCCCCAATCAAGCACAGTGGATAAAAGCGTTGGAAGCAGGGGTCAGCGAAGAACATCTGCAACAAGCAGCTAAGATGCGATATGATGGGGTTCCGTTGAAAGAAGCACAGGCTAATTTAGTGGCTCAAGGGGCGCATCCAGCCATTCAGACAGTCTTACAAGGAATGTATGGTTTTGTCCAATTTAAGCCTAAAGCCGAGTTGCCTCGCCTGTTAAACGAGCTAAAAGAAATTTTGCCGTACAGCTTTGAGCTACACGGGAAATTCCATTATCTAGGTGAGGATCTGGTTGAACCAAGTATCCCCTATAAAGAGATTTTAGCGGTCGTTCAAGATTCTGATTTTTCAGGCTATTTGATTTGCGAATACGAAGATGAGCTTTATTGTGGCGGTACAGAATTTACCAAACGACAACTACAAATGGTCAAACAACTAATAAAAAGTTGAGTGGAGACGGGGACTTGCCATGAAAATAACAAAAGAACGAATCCACGCGTTTTATGAAGGATTTTTTAACCTGCGGCAATTTGAGTGGGCCTACGCGTTGATTGCTGAGGACTACATTCAGCACAATCCTGACGTTGGACAAGGGAGAGCAGGATTTATCCAAGCATTTGAACAAAAATTCCATTCGGAGGAATTTTTTCATCTCGAAGTTGATCAAATCGTTTTAGACAAAGATTTTGCAGCTGTTTTTCTCAGAAGTGTTGACGAAAAGCAGCATGTGAAATGCCACGTAGTAGATTTATTCCGAATTTCCCAGAATCAATTTGTGGAGCATTGGGATTATTTTGACAGGAGGGAAACAAGATGAACAAAAAGCTGCAGATAGGAATCATTGGCTTTGGTTTTATGGGACAAACCCACGCGGAAACGATCTCAAAACTAGAATACGCCGAATTAGTTGCAGTCTGTGATACGAACGAGAACCAATTTGAAGGTGTTCCAAAGGAAATTAAGACATTTAAACGGGCAGAAGATCTCTTGGCAGAATCAGCTGTCAACACAGTGATTATTGCCGTACCAAATCAGCTGCACTTAGAAATGGTCTTGAAAGCAGCCAAAGCGAAGAAAGATATCATCTGCGAAAAACCACTTGCTTTGAATACAGCAGAAGTGAAGAAAATGATGGAAGTAACGACAGCTGAGAATGTCCGGTTCACTGTACATCAACAAAGAAGGTGGGACCATGATTATCGAGTAGCAAAAACAATCTATGACCAAGAATTGCTAGGGAAACCGTATACGGTCAAAAGCGCCCTCTATGGCTTTAATGGCAATATGCATGACTGGCATGTCTATCCTGAGATGGGTGGCGGCATGCTTTATGATTGGGGGGTTCATTTGATTGATCAGCTTCTTTGGATGATTCCTCATAAGTTAAAAACTATTTATGCAGATGTTCGCAATGTGATCAACGATCAAGTGGATGACTATTTTAATCTGCAGCTTTATTTCGAAAATGGCGTCAATGCTCAAATCGAATTAGGCACTTATTTTTTGAATAGTTCTGAAAACTGGTTTGAACGCCACTGGTTTATTGGTGGAAATGAAGGAAGTGCAAAAATTGATGGTTTCAATCCTCAAGGGGAAATTACCCGAACTTCTGCATTGCTGAGTAATGTTCCTGGAAAAATCACTATGACTCATGCAGGGCCTACTCGTAGTTTTGGACCAGCACCGGAAGGCAGAATCTTAACAGAGGCGTTGCCTGAAGTGACGACCAATCATCAAATGTTTTTTGATAATTATCATGCCTATACGCAAGGGAAAGAAGAATTGATTGTTAAACCTGCAGAAATTTTACGCTTAATGGGCGTTGTCGAGACGATTCGCGTTTCGGCTAAGTACCATCAAAGTATGAATTTTGAATAAAATTGAAAAAATCAAAGGATGGAGACAAGTATGAAGAAAATTAGAATTGGGATCATTGGTTGCGGAGGCATCGCCAATAACAAACATTTTCCAGCATTAAGTACGCAAAAAGACAAATGTGAAATGGTGGCGTTCTGCGATGTTCAAGTCGATCGCGCAAAAGAAGCAGCCGAAAAATACGGTGTTGAAGGTGCCAAATACTATCAAGATTACAATGAATTATTAGCGGATGAATCCATTGACCTTGTTCATGTATGTACGCCTAATGTTAGCCACAGTCCAATCACAGTTGCAGCTTTTGAAGCAGGAAAACATGTTTTGTGTGAAAAACCAATGGCGCATACCCCAGAAGCGGCCCAATTAATGATGGATGCATGGAGAAAATCAGGTAAGAAATTCACGATCGGCTACCAAAATCGTTTCCGTAAAGAAGTGACTGCATTACACGAAGCTTGTGCAAATGGAGATCTAGGGGAAATTTATTTTGCAAAAGCCCATGCCATTCGACGGAAAGCTGTTCCAACATGGGGTGTTTTCCCAGATAAATCACAACAAGGTGGGGGCCCACTGATCGACATCGGTACCCATGCATTGGATATCACATTGTGGATGATGAACAATTATGACGTTGAATCCGTCACAGGTTCTGTCTTCCATAAATTAGGCAATCTCCCTGGTGCCGAGGCAGGCAATCTCTTTGGTCCATGGAATACATCAAGCTTTGAAGTAGAAGATTCTGCATTTGGTTTTATCAAGATGAAGGATGGGGCAACCATCTTCTTAGAATCCTCATGGGCATTGAATGTTTTAGAATCAAAAGAAGCAGCAACGACATTGTGCGGCACCAAAGCTGGTGCGGAAATCGATGCGGGAATGAGTTTCCCAGTCAATCAATTGACCTACAATCGGGCAAAAAATGGGTTGCTTACGGAAGAAAGTATTAGTGCGGCTGGCAATATCGCCTTTTTTGAAGGAGATGAGTCTGCTCCAGAATGCTTGGAAGCCAAACAATGGTTAGAAGCGATCCGTAACGATACAGAACCTTTAGTGAAACCAGAAGAAGCATTCAAAGTCACGCAAGTATTAGCAGCAATCTATCAAGCAGCAGAAACAGGCAATGAAGTGAAATTATAAGCACGATCACGGGATAGTGCCATAAGTCATCATCCAACAAGTGAAACCGAATCATATGCTAGTGCGATAGATTCCTCTGACTTTTTGCGACGAGGAGTCCCCGAACCGCAGGAGCAATACTAGTTACTGTTCAGATAGTGTCACTTGTCGAAGACTTAGGGCACAGCCTCGTGATTCAAACAAAGGAGGAACAAGAAAAGATGTTTGAAAAATATTTGATTCACCCTAAAGGCTTTCGCAACGTTCGTGAACATCAAGAAGTCACTGGTTTTGAAGTACAATTAAGGATTCCTTATTACCGAGGCCTACCCATGAGTTGTGTCGAAGTGATTGATTTATCGATCGATGGTGAAAAAATCAATAACGAGGATATGATCATTACGGTGAAAGGCGAGGCATTCACATTCGCTGAGTTGCCAACGGTGATCAATCATCGCTGGGAAATGACAGAAACGATTACAGTTTTTGTGAAAAGACCTAGTGGATTATCTGACGGAGAACATAAAATCCAAGCCTTTGTCAGTTTACGGATTTCTTATTTGCCATTTAACAATGTTGGTGATGATGAAAAGACATTAGTATTGGAAGCGTGAGGAGGACATTATGAATAAGATTAAACGCGGTGTATCATTATATAGCTACCAAGATGAATTTTACACAGGAAAGATGACCTTAGAAGATTGTATTAGAGAAGCTTCTTTGTCTGGCGCCAAAGGGATTGAATTCTTGCCGGAACAAATGCTGCCGACTTTTCCGAATATCTCAGATGATTTTGTGAAACAATGGCATGAATGGATGGACAAATATCAAGTAGAACCCATCGCCTACGACGCTTTCTTAGACAACAAATTATTTGCAAATCGTATGCTGACAACTTCAGAGAACGTAGAAATGATGAAACGTGATTTAAAAATTGCCAGTCGCCTAGGATGTAAAATATTGCGGACACTTGTTTCGACCCCATTAGAAGTCGTAAAACAAAGCTTGGACTATGCAGAAGAAGTGGGCGTAAAAATCGCACTTGAAGTCCATGCCCCATTTACTTTTGGTACACCATGGTTTGAAGAACGCTTAGATTATATTAAAGAAAGTGGAACCAAATGGTTTGGTATTATGCCGGACTTCGGAATTTTTACCAAACGAATTGGCTCGATTTTCCAAGATAGCTATATTCGCAAAGGTGGAACACCAGAGATTATCCGCTATATCAGCGAAAATTATGCTAATGGTGTGGACAAAGATGCTACTTTTGAAGAAGTTACTAAGATGGCAAATGCCACAGAAGCAGACAAGGCATTTGCAGAGTTTTGCCGCCACTTTGTTTACACAGATCCGAAGATCCTTGTTGACAACATGCCCTATATCGTCCATATTCACGGAAAATTTTATGATATCACGACAGACTTGCAAGAAACCAGTATTCCTTACATGGATGTCATCAATGTCTTGAAAGATGCCGGCTATCAAGGCTACATTTGTAGTGAATACGAAGGAAACCGTCACATTCAAGATTATATGGAAGTGGATAGTATTGAACAAGTCAAACGTCATCAATTATTATTAGAAAGCGTCATTGGATAGGTGGCTGTATGATAAAACTGATTGCTTCAGATATGGATGGCACGTTGATTCGTTCCGATCATAAAATCTCTGAAAAAAATCGCGCGGCTATTAAAGCAGCGCAACAAAAAGGGATCGAGTTTATCATTACTACGGGGAGAAGCTATGAAGACGCGTTCCCACAAGTGCAAACTGCAGGGATCGAGTGTAATTATCTGGTCATGAATGGCAGCGAATTGAGGAATCACCACGGCGAAATCATCCAAAGTTTGTATCTTACAGAAGCGCTTGTCCGAAGGATCGTTTCTGAACTAGAACAGGAAAACATGTTTGTCGAACTTTACACCACTGGCGGGACTTTCTCGCCGAGTGATGTGGAGGCGAAGAAATGGGCAGTAGCAACCAAAATCAATAATTTTCATCCAGAGATTTCTTTAGAAAGTGCCTATGAGACAGCACACGAGCACTTCTTGTACCAAGAAATTCATTCAATCGATTCTTTAGATGATATTTTTGAAAACGATTACTTTGTCGGGAAAATCATTAGTTTTTCACCAGATCAAGAGAAAATCGCGAAAATTAAGGAGCGTCTGACAGCCAAATACCCAGTCAACGCCACTGGTTCCTTTGCAATAAATTTGGAGGTTACCAATCCTTTAGCGGATAAAGGTCAAGCCATCAAAAAATACGCGAAAGAGAAAGGCATCTCGCTAAGTGAAATCATGACGATTGGCGACAGTTACAATGATTTAGGGATGTTGGACTCATCTTTTGGTTATACTGTTGCAATGGCAAATGCTATCAAAGAAGTAAAAGAATGCGCGAAATATCGTACAGATTCAAATGATGAAGATGGCGTTGGAAAGGCAATTGAACGTTTTGTTCAGATAAAATAAAAAGAGGAGACTTCACTATGAGCATGATTGATAATCTTGAAAAAATCCAATTGGCTGCCGAAAAAATTTCTGATAATCGCTATTTAAAAGCAGTAAGTAAAGGGATGGTCATGACTATTCCTGCCAGTATTACAGGAGCTATGTGTACATTGATTGCTAACTTACCATTCGATAGGTATCAAAACTTTATTCAATCGAATGGTGTAAAATCATTGTTACTTTTACCAGGTATTTTTACCAGTAATATCATGGGATTGATCGTGGTTTATTTCGTGGCGTTTAACTTAGCAAAATCATTCAAGATAGACGGCATGTTTCCAGGTTTTCTGGCGATTGTCTCCTTCTTATTGCTGACGCCTCTTTCCACCATTGAACAGCAAGTGCATGATACCGTACGTCCCGTGGATTTCATCAGTTTCGACTTTATCGGATCTAAAGGGATGTTTGTCGGGATCATTGTCGGACTTGTCGTAGCGAAACTTTATAGTTGGTTTATTAAAAACAATGTGACGATCCATATGCCAGATAGCGTACCGAGCTTTGTTGAAAAATCATTTAGTTCCATTATTCCATTCTTCGCGATCACGTTTATTCTGGCATTAGTATCATGGGTTTTTTCATTTACAAGTTATGGTAGTGTGCATAATCTGGTTTACAGTGTCCTTCAAGTACCTATTCAGCAAATCGGCGGTTCTGTCGGTGGTGTGATGGTGGCTTATGCATTGATTGGGCTATTCTGGTGGTTTGGGATTCATGGCAAAGCCATTATCTTTGGTGTTTATGCACCGATCATTCAAACAATGACAATTGAAAATATGAATGCAGCTGCAGCTGGAACGACACCGCCGAATTTGATCGACTTCGGTTTTACTTCTGTCTTTCTAGAAATTGGTGGTGGTGGCTGTGTGCTAGGTTTAGCAATTTGCTTTATCTTTTTTGCCAAAAGTGATCAATATAAAAACATTGGACGAATCACGAGCATTCCAACTTTCTTTGGGATCAATGAACCAATCACTTTTGGGACGCCGATTTGTTTAAATCCTACTTTCTTGATACCAACAGTAGCCACTCCGTTAGTTACTGGGCTTATTGGCTATCTTTCTATAACTTTGGGCTTAGTTCCCAGAATGGTGGGGGCACAACTTCCAACTGGGACGCCAACATTTGTTAATGCAATTCTTTCAGGAGGTTGGCGAATGATGATCGCACAACTTGTTTGTATCATTGTTGCAACGGCTATCTACTTTCCATTCTTTAAAATGGCAGACAATCTGGAATATAAACGTGAACAGAATTCATTAAAGGAACAAGCTGCTAAGATGGAAGCTAAAGTTGTTATTGCTGAATAGATCAACAATTGGAGGAGATAGATCATGAAAAAAATAAATATTTTACTCGTATGTAATGCAGGAATGAGTACCAGCTTATTGATTGAAAAAATAGAAAAAGCAGGCGTTAGCCAGTCGATTGAAGCCGCCGTTGAGGCTCGCCCGGTCGAAGATATCAAAGAGTATGTTTCAGATAAAGATGTTATTTTATTAGGACCGCAAGTACGTTTCAAAGAGAAACAGATTCGGGCATTGGTAGAAGAAAAGATCCCTGTCTCTGTGATCGATATGTCTGCTTACGGAACGATGAATGGAGAAAAAGTATTGCAGCAAGCACTCTCGTTAACAGCTCAATAAAAATGAGAATGTGACAGAAGCAGAACAAACAAACGCATGTCAAAGATCTCCCTAAAAAATGTGCATCTTTACGGGGAGTAAAATGAAAATCGGCTCCCTTCGTTTCGCCGGCTTTTGTCCTATTTTTTGTTACAAGGAACAAAAATCATCAAGAGGTGATTGATTGTAGGCGTTATATTTGAGAAATGGAGAATAACATGAAACAAGAAAAGATCACGTGTAAAACGGTTGGTGCAATTGTTGCAACGGGAATTTTAGCTTTCTGTGGTGTCCTTGTAGAAACAGCAATGAATGTCACCTTTCCAACTTTAAATAATGAATTTCAAGTGAATACCGCAACAGTTCAGTGGTTAACGACGATTTACTTACTTGTCTTAGCGATTATCGTTCCACTGTCGGGCTTTTTAAAGAATTCGTTTAAAAACAAGCAACTGTTTCTAGCTGCAATCAGCTTGTTCACGATTGGGGTATTACTAAATGCCGTTGCTGGAAGCTTTTCCCTTTTATTGATTGGCCGGGTCATTCAAGGTATTGGAACAGGGATTGGATTACCCTTGATGTTCAATATCATTTTGGAACAGGTACCAGTAAGTAAGATTGGGATGATGATGGGCGTAGGAACAATGATTCCAGCGATTGCCCCAGCTATAGGGCCTACTTTTGGTGGGTTAGTAGTGACAAGTATCGGTTGGAGATATATTTTTATTCTTTTGCTGCCAGTATTAGTGCTCTCGCTGATTTTAGGGATTTTCACGATCGAACAAAAAACAGCGATCAAACGAACCAAAATCGACTTGATTGGCGTACTTTTAATTGCCGCCTTTTTCATAGGAATGATTCTGTCCTTTAGTAATCTCGGAAATGCTTCCTTCTGGACAGTCAAAGTAGGTGGTGCATTTGTCATTGGGTTGATAAGTTTAGTCTTATTGGTCCTCCATACACGAAACGTTCAACATCCGGTACTGCAGCTAAGCTTGTTATGGAATCATGCTTACTCGGTCCACTTGATCTGCTTTTTTATCATGCAGCTGGTTTTGATGGGACTAGTTTTTATTCTGCCAAATTATATTCAACTAGTGAATCAGAGTTCCGCGCAAACTTCAGGATTCGTTGTTTTTCCAGGAGCTACTTTAGGCGCATTATTCACCCCATTTGGCGGCCGAATCATGGATCACTTTGGAGCCAAGAAGCCGATCATTGGTGGAAGTCTGGTTATTGCTCTTTCATTATGCACCTTTCTGCTACTTGCAGAAGACTTGGGTAATCTTTTGATTGGTGTTCTCTATTTTATTTTCACGTTGGGGATTGGATTCTCCTTCGGAAATCTCATGACTAATGGCCTCTCTCAGCTGAATAAAGCACAGCAAGCAGACGGAAATGCACTGATTATGACGTTTCAGCAGTTTGCCGGAGCCACTGGCACATCGATCATTGCAGCGATCATTTCAAAAAGTCAGTCAGATCAGACATTAAGTGTTGCCCAGTCCACCATTGCCGGAGCAAGAGTAGGATTTATTGTATTATTACTGCTTTTTGCTATTGAGCTGCTCCTTTTAGGCAGCCTATTTTTTATGAAAAAAGAGACAAAGATTGATTTTGTCCAAGAAAAACAGAAAGGATAAAACAATGCGAGATAAAATAATCGGTGTCGATATTGGTGGAACCACTATCAAAATGGCACTTTTTAACAACGATCAACTAATCGATAAATGGGTTATACCTACCTTGATCGACAACAATGGTGAATCCATCCCACAGGATCTCATTCAAAGTATCCGGACAAAAATGGCAGAGCGAGGATTTTCTCTTGCTGAATTACGAGGTATCGGAATTGGCGTGCCGGGACCAGTGAATGATACGACAGTCAAAAGAGCAGTCAACCTTGGCTGGAAGAACCTGCCGCTAAAGAAAATCATTGAAGATGAACTGCAAACTGTGGTTACTGTCTTAAATGATGCTAATGCGGCAGCATTAGGGGAATTATGGCAAGGGTCTGATGAACAGTACAAGAATATTGTCTTTGCGACTGTCGGTACGGGCGTTGGTGGCGGAGTGATCGTTGATGGAAAAATTTTGAATGGGAAGAATGCTTCTGCCGGAGAGATTGGCCATATTCCATTGAAAACTTCTGAAGAGCGCATTTGCGGCTGCGGCAACAAGAACTGTTTGGAATGCTATGGCTCTGCAACCGGTATGATTCAGACCATGAATCAGCTATCGGAATTTGAACGAGTAGAGAACACGAAAGAAATTTTTGCATTAGCTGAACTGGGAAATCTTGCTGCCAAACAAACGATTCAAGAAACGGTGGATTATCTTGCCCAAGCCTTCGCTGGCATACTGAATACACTAGATCCCGAAGAGTTAGTCATCGGTGGGGGTGTTTCCGACGCAGGGACAGCATTTTTGGCTCCTTTAGAACAAGCGCTGGAACAGTATTTATTCCCAGAGATCCGCAATCGGTTGGAAATCCGCAAAGCGTTATTAGGCAATGATGCCGGGATATATGGGACCACTTATCACGTTTTGCAATGTACAGGGTGTGCTGCTGAATGATTCAGATGGTCGCGATTGATTTGGATGGAACCCTCTTAGATGCAACCGGGAATTTCTCAGAAGCTGTTCGACAGACGATTCAAACCCTTCGGCAGAACAACATCCGCATCGTTCTTTGTACCGGTCGTCCACTTTACGGGTTGAATCGTCTCATAAAAAAATTAGGATTAGACAGTGACAATGAATATTTGATCAGTTTCAATGGTTCTCTCTTAACAGATAGTCGGGGAGAAAGAGTCTTTTTTGAAGAGACCGTATCAGCTGAGGATTACCAAGAATTAGCAATACTTAGCCAGTGCTTGAATGTGAATATCCACATTCAAAGCCGCGATGGCATTTATACCACCAACCAACTGATTGACCCTTATACTGCGTATGATAGCTACTTGAACTGTGGCAAGATCCATGTAGTGACCGCTGATTTCTTACGTAAAATACCTCTATACAAAATAATGTTTGTTGGCGAAAAGGCTGTGATCGATGAAGCAATCAAGCAGATTCCCGAAAGACTTGCCACTCGGTTTAATGAGATGAGAAGCTTAGACTTTTTTTATGAGTTTTTATCTTTAGAAGCTAGTAAAGGACAAACGCTGCATCGTTTAGCAAACTACTTGAACATTAAATCTACCGAGATTTTGGCTATTGGTGACAATGAAAATGACCTTTCCATGTTGAAATTGGCTGGAATCAGCGTCGCTATGGGGAATGCTGATCCTGAAATAAAAAAACAGGTAGATTATGTTACAAAATCAAATGAAGAAGATGGCGTCAATTATTCGCTGTTACAATTACTTAAATCTAGGAGGAATCTTCAAAAATGAACCAAGAACAATTAGAATCTGTGATGGGATTGATTATTTATAGTGGAAACGCAAAAAGTGATGCAATGGAAGCCATCAGTGCTGCTAAAAAAGGTGATTTTGATGAAGCCGCTACAAAAATCAAAACTGCCGAAAATGCAATCGTTGAAGCACATCATGCACAAACTTCAATGCTGACAAATGAAGCCAAAGGCAATGCAGCCGAAATCACGCTATTAACCATTCATAGTCAAGACCATTTGATGACAGCGATCGCATTTTGTGATTTAGCGAAAGAAATCATTGATCTGCATAGATTAATTACTGCAAACGCTATTTCTGCATAGCAATTGGTAAAGTTGATCGCGCAAAATGCGTCAGATGGTTTGCTAGGAGGGTTTCTTTGATTAAGCGTGATCCACTTAGTTGGCGATTTTGAAAAGCATCACTAAACTCAAGTGAAGAAACGATAAAAGAGAATAGCGAATGTGCCATAACCACTGTTCGGAAACCAGCTGTGACAAGCCTTTTGTTGCAGCTTTTTTTGAATACAAGGACTGGAGTTATGAAAAGGGTTGCTGGAGGATTTACCCTTGGTACTATTGCTTTTACAATGTTCTTTTGTTTTTTATAACGAGAGATACCCGAATGATAGTGTACTAATTTCTTTCACAAAAACAGTAAGCGTTTACTATCGGTGATTTTTGTGTCATACTTTTTATTAAACTGTGTAAGCAAAAACAGGTGTAAAAGAGCTTGATGGTATTTCTCAAAATGAGCGCAATTAAAAAATTCAACAATCACTGAGTGAATCAAAGGAGAATTATGAACATTTCATTAAGAAAAGCAACAATAGATGATAGCCCACTGATCCAGAAATGGTGGCAAGACGGAAAGGTGATGGCAGCGGTCGGTTTCCCTCAAGGGTTAGCAGTGAGCATTGAGGAAGTACAGCAATCGCTTCATTACTACGAGGAGGTTTCTGGTGAGTTTTTATTGATTATAGACGAAAAAGGCCACCCCATTGGAGAATTTGCCTACAAGCCTATCGAAGCTAAAGGAGCAACGTTTGATATAAAGATTGGTGAACTGTCAAGGCAAAGGCAAGGCTATGGGAAAGCGGCTTTAGAAAAAGGCATGCAAAGGATTGCTGCCCAAAATCGCTTTAATCGAATCGAAATCACTGTCAATTCTACAAATGAGCCGGCACTGAAATTATACGAAAAAGTAGGGTTCAAACAAAGCGGTTTTTTGAAAGATCATTGGGTGAATCAAGTCGGTGAGCGTTGTTCGACAGTCGTGATGGTATATGAATTAGCAGATGCTGACAATGGCCTGAATAAAAGTAATTAAGGCACTAAATCATATTGCTTATTAAAGAGGTCTATCTGGATAAAAATCGCAGATAGCGCAAAAATAGATTTCCAGCAGGATACTGATTAAAGTCATCGGTTACAAGAGTCTTTCATAATCAATATCTTGATGATATCCATCGTTTTAGTTCATTCTCCTCTTTTTTTGAACTGGCTAGTTAGAGCAATGCTCTAACTATTAGGACATTTGTTTGAGCGAAGTCAAGGCATATGAATAAATTCGCTGTTGTAGAGATAACAACCTATGTGCGAAAGGTATTGGTCAACTCCTAAGTTAAAACGTATAATAAAGAAAAACAATATAGGAGCGTATATCATGAATTTAATAGGAATTGATTTGGATGGAACACTACTAAACTCGGAGCAAAAGATCAGTCATAAAAATGCCGCTTCTTTAAAGTCGCTTTCCAGTGATTGTTTCCCCTTTATTTGTTCGGGTCGAGAAGTAGGAGATATTCAGGCGATCCTCAAAGAAGCTGATTTAGCGATCCCGGCGGTCGGATTGAATGGTGCCATTGGGTACGATCAAGACAAGCTGATTTTTGATTTTCCATTTGATCCCCAAGCTGTAAAAGAAGTGAGCCAGATCGTTTCAGCGTTTCCAACAAAAATATATACCAATCAAGGCAGCTATGAATCGCAAAACTATCAAGAAGAGATGAAAAACATTTTCTATGCGATTGGTCAAGAATTTCCTGTAGAAGAACTGAATTATGAACTTGATTATGAAAATACGATTCAGTCGACAGCTTACGATGCGATTGAAGAAATCATCAATCAAAAAAATATTAATGTTTATAAACTGTTTGTTTTCGTCCCTAATCGTGAGATAAAAAAAGAGCTATTTCCGCAGATAGAAAATATACCAAATGTCTCTGTTACTGAATCAGCGGCCGTCAATCTTGAAATCGTTCCTCGCTCCGTATCCAAGGGCTTTGTTTTTGATCATCTTAGCCGCATTTATGAATTAGACCAGCCAACAAAATTCGCTATTGGAGATAGTTTAAATGACTTAGAAATGTTTAAGAACGCGGATATAAGTTTTGCCATGGCAAACGGTCATCCAGCAATCAAAGAATTAGCAGATCATGTGACCGTTTCAAATGACGAAGATGGTGTTTCGCAAGCGTTAGCAATGATTAAAGGTACAAGATAAGCAAGCTGTTTGGAGAAGGCACAGCCTGCATTTCGCCCTAAAAGTCCCTGCCACTATGTTGTCGCTTGAGAGACAACATAGTGGCAGGGTCTGCTTGTTAACGAAAGGGGACTATTTCATCAGATGGTTTTATAATTCGTGAATGGCCTCAGCAATTGGTGTTTCTCCGCTGATGACTTCAAATTCTTTTCCAATACTGTTTTCATTTTCCAAAACAGCGATTAATGTGGCAGCAACATCTGCCCGCGGAATCGAGCCGAACTCGTTGCGTTTGCCTGCTTTGACGTTGCCTGTTCCCGGAGCGTCTGTCAAACCGCCGGGATGGACGATGGTCCAGTCCAAGTCGGTGCGGCTTCTCAACCATTCATCCGCATAATATTTGGCGATCGTGTAAGGCTGCAAACTATTTTGTTTCAACAGTTCTTCCCGATCATTTCTGAAAGTGCTGACCATGACGAAACGTTTGACGCCCGCTTTCTTTGCCGCTTCCATGGCTTTGACGGCACCATCTAGATCGACTGCTATCGTTTTTTCTAGTCCTTTGCCGCCGGCACCAGCACTGAAAACAATAGCGTCAACTTCGTTTGCTGCTTCTGCGATCGTTTCAATCGAGCTGGAAGCCAAATCCAGTAGTACCGTCTCGATCCCTTTCTCTTCAAAGAAAGGAACTTGTTCAGGATTTCGGATCAAGGCTTTTTCCTTGATCTGTGGATGATTCTTCAGTTGCTCGGCGAAATGCTGACCGACTTTGCCATATGCACCAATAAATAAGACTTTCATAGAGATTCTCCTTTTCAGAAAAGGGATGACTGTAAGTATTTTAATAAACGGAAGATCTGAATACTAAGAGACAGGCTTCTGTGATCTCATAGATTCTGATCACAGCTTTATGAAAAGTATTCGACCGCTCCTCCAACTCAGATCATTTCGTTGGATGTTTACTTAGGTCATAGCCCTTTGTTATTGGTTTTCTCTTCAGAGATTGAAGGAAATTTTTTTAGCTAAACTTATATCGATAGATGATTGATCAAAAATCTTTCTAGATTAAGCATAGCATCCCTCCTACTATTCGACAAACAATGACAACTAGTTCTTTGTCCTCCAAAACAATAATGACTGACTATCCAGTTGCCTTTACCAACTAGTACTGGCTAAACCATTTACTTAAGCTAGCTAGTGACCTGTCATTCCTCTTTAGTGTTATAATCAAGCCATCAAATGATCATTATTTAGCTAGTATTGGTGATTGATCAAATAAACGTAAGGAGAAAAGAAATGGCTTACGAAGTGGATTTTAAAAATGTAGTGACGGATGGATTAGAGAGCTCTCCTGTTGCAGAAAAATTAGCCGGTCTGCGGGCAAATGAAGCGCGTTACTTTTGGAACAAATACAAATATGTGTATACCACCTCTCCAGCTGCTGAAAAGCCTGATTTGGTGGCACTGATCAAGCAGATCTTAAAAGAAGAACGGGATCTAGTTTTTGAATCACCCATTCTTGAAGTAGCACTTTACGAAGATGACGATCTTTTTTGGCCTGAATTCTATTATAAGAGTGGCATGGTCCTTAATTTACTCTATGAAAAACATGGAACCAGTGAAGGAAAGCCTCCGAAACGTGCAGTTGGTATCAAACTGTCGGAAGGGATGCCGGTTCCTGCTGAGCTAGAAGGGAAATTTAAATTCGCTCGTCAGCGTTCGAAACTTGCTGGCGAGATTCGCGGCTCATTTTTTGTTGTAAAGCAAGAATGGCTGTAAACTGTTGAAAGGCGTTAAAACCTGCTGCATTCTTTTTTTGAAGGATGTAACGTGTTTTAACGTCTTTTCTTTACTTATCTTCCAGTGTAGAAGTTCAGACTTATGGTGGACAATATTTTTTCTCTGCTGTGATATATTTAGGCTGAAAAAATAAGTGGCTACCAGTTTATGGAGGATAGGATGGGAAAAAGAGCGAGTTATCCAGCATTGGATAGAATGAAATATGCAGGAGCTATCATGGTTATTATGATTCATTGTGATACCCTTATTCCTCAAGCGGAGACCAATTTTTTTATCAAAAATATTATTTGTCGTATTGCGGTGCCTTTCTTTTTTGTTAGCAGTTCATTTTTCATCCGTAAGGGGATGCAGATGAGACCGGAATATTTAAAAGAATATTTCCTGCATTTAATCAACTCTTACGTCGTATGGAGCATTCTTTTCCTTCCGATGGGGCTAGACTGGATTCATCAAAATCAAGAAGTGCCAATAGAACTACTTCCTGCGGCTTTGTTTGTTGGATTTGTCCATATCGGCACCTATTATCATTTATGGTACATCCCTGCATTTATCCTTTCGGTCATTTTTATAGTAAATTTATTGAAACGTTTTTCGTATCAAAAAGTGTTTGTCATTTCACTAGTTCTTTATTTATTTGGAAGTTTGGAGACCTACTATGGTCTTCTACCATCTGGTTGGTTTAAAGATTTTTTTGATCTGGTTATTAGGCTAACATTTACGACTAGAAATGGTCTGTTCTTTGGCATGATTTTCACGCTTATTGGCTTTTTCATCTATGATCATCAGGAAAAGTTATCCCGAATGGGAAAACATAGTTCTAGTTTTCTTTTGTTATTTGGAAGTTTGTTCGTGTTGGAAGGTCTGTTCCTTTCTCACATTCACAGATTGGACATGAATTTTATCTTGATGCTTGTGCCGTTGAGTTTTTTCTTATTTCTTTGGCTGCTCTCAAAAAATCCAACGCAGAACTCCTGCTTAAAAAAATTACGAGAACTGTCACAATATTATTATTTTATCCATCCTATTTGCATTGTTCTGGTGGAAGAGACTGGTAAAGCATTGAAGCTAAGCATGCTATCTTCCGGAATATTGAGCTTCCTAACCATTCTATTCCTAACCCATGTATTTGCTAAGGTCATTATCCACATTCGCAGCAAACCGTTAAGACCTGCTTTGTTGTTAAAAACTCTGTTTGCCAGTATCGGACTAACCCTTATTTTAGCTGGATCCTTGTATCAGTTCAAAGTGAGCAGCGCTGTGATTAAGTTTGAATTCGTTCCCTGTATATGGGTCATTTCTAGTTTCTTTTCACTCTTCTTTTTTATGAATTGGCGAATGGTTCTTCCTGCAGTCAAGAACTAAGGGTGTTGTCTTGTCTGCTCCTCGGATCATTCCTTATTGAGAGAAAGAGCCGACAGGAGAAACTTTATGAGCTATTTAGCAGATACAGCTTGATGGGGTATTACTTAGTCTCACGCCCGAGAGTAAGTTGTCTGCAGCTTTTTGAAAGCCAACTTTTTATTCAAGCGCCAAAACATGTGTCGGTCTTTTTTTAGAAAAAAATTATGAAAAAAAATTCGAGAAATCTGGAATTCTATCATAGACTTTTCATATTTGACAGGTTAACTTTTTCGGACTGCGACTCCTCTTTTGAGATAAAATCACGGGTCATTCTTTTGTTAATAGGTTAAGTGAGAAATACGAGAGAAAAATCTCTCATTTTTATCACTGCTTCGTAGAATGAGAACGGTTGAAAAAGCCCGGTTTGCTTGCTATTCTATTTTGTAAATCGATAGAGGAGGGCTGACAATGACGTCGTTACAAGAGAATCCTTTTTTGACTCGTCAGGATTACCAAGCGGCACTTGAACAAATCATGCAACCGTTGCGGGCAGCTATTTTGTCCACTGATCGTCCAGGATTGAATTTAGGTAGCAGCGGTGCTGTATATGATCAGAAGCGTGCAGAGATGGAAGCGCTTGTACGTCCGCTATGGGGGATCGCACCTTATTGGACAGCATGCCAAGATGATCCGTTGCGAGATGCCTATGTTGCTAAATTAATGACAGGAACCGACCCTGGCAGCGAAAATTATTGGGGAGAGATCACGGACTATGACCAATATATTGTTGAAGCAGCGGCATTGGCATTAACACTTTTACTACATAAAGAATATGTTTGGGAGCAATTGCCTGAAAGGAATCAACAAGCACTGAAAAAGTGGTTGTCACACGCATTAACCTGTAAGATTCCCAAAAACAATTGGACATTCTTTAAAGTGTTGATCCGGGTGGCATTGTATCAGTGTGGGGATCCATTGGCAAAAAACGAACTTACACAAGAATTAGCGTTGATCGATTCGATGTATATTGGTGATGGATGGTACGTAGATGGAAAAGTAACGCAACGCGATTATTATGTTGCTTTTGCCTTTCATTATTACGGTTTGATCTATGCTACTTTTATGAAAGAAGAAGATCCAGAATGGTCAGAGCGATTTATTGAGCGGGCTACTTTATTTGCGCAAGATTTTATTTACTACTTTGATGAAGATGGTGAAGCTTTGCCTTATGGGCGGAGTCAGATTTACCGTTTTGCTCAAGGCGCTTTTTTTTCGGCGTTGGTTTTTGCTGAGGTTGAAGCGATCCCGTGGGGAAAATTGCGGACCCTCTTATCAGCCCACATGCATAACTGGATGACCCATGATATTTTTACTTTCGATGGCCGCTTATCTATTGGTTATCATTATGAAAATTTAGTGATGGCAGAAGGCTATAATGCACCAGGCTCCCCTTATTGGTCGCTGAAAACATTTTTGGTGTTAGCAGTGAGTGAGGATCATCCGTTTTGGTCAGCAGAACGGATGCCAATTAAGCGAGAAAATCAGAAAGTAATCGAAAAAGGTAATCTGCTGATGGTTCATGATGAAGCAAGCCACCATCTCCTAGGGTATCCAGCAGGGATGATGATCGAAAACCAAGCCCATGCTCAAGCTAAATACAGCAAGTTTGTTTATTCAAGTAAATTCGGTTTCAGTGTACCAAAAGCGGGAGTGACGTATGAAGAAGGAGCCTTTGATAATACGCTAGCTGTCTCTCGCGATGGTTCTTATTTTCGTACAAAGGGCAATGTGATTAGCTATGGCTTGACCCGTAAAGGGGTCTGGTATCAATGGGCACCCTTTGAAGAAGTAATGATCACAACAGAGATTTATCCATTTGGTCAGTGGCATCTGCGGGTCCATGAGATCATAACGAGTATGCCGATAGAACTTCGCGAAGGTGGCTTCAGCGTGCCGCTGATCGGTCGGCAGCCCCAATCCGAAAAAGGAACGACTTGGAGTCGAGTCGTGGAGGAAGAACGGTCATCGCATATTGTGAGTATTGAAGGTTATGGACAAGCAGGGATCGTTCAACCGGAAGTCAATACATCTTTGTTTTTTCCGAGAACCAGTTTCCCGTACTTGTCCCAAAAAATCATGCCAGGTAAGCAGCGAATGATCTGCTTAGTCGGCGGTATTATAGCAAGAGAAAGCAGGAAAGGATAGATAAAAATGATTTCTATTTCATTGAAAAACAAGGATGATCAAGTCATCGTAGGTTCGATCGATCATGATAAAGAAGCACAACCTTTTCAAATTACTGGTAGTGACATGGCTGTTTTAGCAATCAAAAATTATACGTATGAACGGGGCGATAAAATCGTTGTAGAAGTGCAGGGGGACCAGCGTTATTATGTAGTTCAGTTGGATGAAACATTGGCACCGGCATTGATCTATTTGCCGCAATCAACATGGGAGTACACGATTCCTTTAAGCGAATCTGCTAGAAAAGCAGGAGTGGAAACAGCTTTTTCTTCCAAGCGGCATCATATCATGGTAAGACAAGCCCATTCTTTTGAGATCACGAATTACCAAAACCTTTCGTTCAATTCTCATGATCAAAAAGCAGATATCGGGGCATATCCTCATGCTTCTGCAAATGTAGAGACCCGAGATGATTCAGTCTTCTTTGCAAAAAATGCTATTGACGGAAAATACGGCAATCAATCCCATGGTTCTTATCCATTTGCTTCTTGGGGCATCAATCAGCAAGCCGATGCTGCCTTGACCGTTGATTTTGGCCGGAATGTGGTCATTGACTGCGTCCGTTTGTTGTTCCGAGGCGACTATCCGCATGATAGTTATTGGACCAAAGGCACATTGGTCTTTTCAGACGGAGAAGAACTTGTCTTACAAACGACGAATGCAATGGCTTTTCAGGAATTTCGCTTTCCCAAAAAGGAGACCAGTAGGATAACCTATGGGCAGTTGCAAAAAGCAGGAGATGATTCTCCTTTTCCGGCACTTACACAAATCGAAGTTTTTGGTTGGAATCGCTAAAATTATTTTTTGAAGAAAGAGTGTGGCATCTCAATGTTTGTGTGAGATTGTCCCACTCTTTTTTGCGAGAGTTGAAGAAGGAAGGTCGCTTTTTCTTTCAGAGTACGTTATAATGATTTTAGTTAATATGTTAACAAGTTAAGGAGAGATGATTAATGCGTCTTCAAGAAAATAAGCAGCGCTTGCTGTCTTTAGGTGAAAAAGTGACGGATGCTTGGTTAATTGAAAAAATCACTGCCTGTATTCAACAGATTGAAAAAAATAGTCAGCGCTTCGGTACACAGTTTCCCTCCGCCTGTGGGACAAACGGCAAGTATCGGATCAAAGCGAATGATGACTGGACGAATGGCTTTTGGACAGGCATGCTCTGGCTAGCCTATGAATGGACAAAGCAAGAAGAATTTTTGACGCGTGCTATGGAAAATATTGCCAGTTTTCAAGAGCGCCTCGATAGGCATTTTGTGCTGGATCATCATGATATCGGTTTCTTATATAGTTTATCTGCGGTCGCGGGCTACAAAATCACGAGGGATGAACAATGCAAGCAAGAAGCGATCCAAGCAGCAGATGTTTTGCTGGCTCGTTTTCAAGAGAAGGGGGCATTCATTCAAGCATGGGGAAACTATGGTGATCCGAAAGAATATCGCTTGATTATTGACTCCCTGCTTAATTTACCGCTTTTATTTGAAGCAACAAAGCTTTCAGGAGATCCCCGCTATTTTGACGCAGCTCAAAAACATTATCACACACTGTTGAATACTGTGATCAAAGCGGATGCCACAACGTTCCATACGTATTACTTCGATCCCGAAACTGGTCAACCAAGTCATGGCGCGACCCATCAAGGGAATAGCGATCATTCCGTTTGGGCACGGGGGCAAAGCTGGGCCATATTGGGTATTCCATTGAATGAGAGCTACTTGCACACACAACCATTTCCCCAAAATTATGGTCAAATCGTTGATGTTTTTTTGGCACAGTTGCCAGCAGATCTCGTCCCTTATTGGGATTTTGATTTTAATGACCAAACACCTTCAGATAAAGATAGTTCGGCATTAGCGATTGCTGCTTGCGGACTATTGGAAGCAGCAAAAATGCAGGCTTTTCCCGATGCACAGTTACTGGCCAAAGGGATGATTTATCAGTTGGGAGAACACTATGCAGCAAGTCAAGTACCTGACAATGAAGGATTACTGCTCCATGGCGTTTATGCTCATGCCGAAGGAAAAGGCATCGATGAACCTAATCTATGGGGAGATTATTTTTATTTAGAAGCGCTGATTCGGTTGGCGATGCCTGATTGGCAAAGATATTGGTAAAGGGGAAGTCGACATGCAAACGTTTGAGATAAAAGAAGAATTTTTGTTAGATGGAAAACCAACTAAATTGATTAGTGGCGCGATCCATTATTTTCGCATGACGCCGGCGCAATGGGAAGATAGTTTATACAATTTGAAAGCACTGGGTGCGAATACCGTAGAGACTTATATTCCTTGGAATCTGCATGAGCCAGTGGAAGGCATCTATGACTTTGAGGGGATGAAAGACATCGTCGCTTTTGTGTCATTGGCGCAAGAACTTGGCTTGATGGTCATTTTGCGGCCATCTGTCTATATTTGTGCGGAATGGGAATTCGGCGGGCTACCTGCTTGGTTGCTGAAAGAGCACGTGCGATTGCGTTCAACTGATCCACGATTTATGGCAAAAGTCCGTTCTTATTTCAGTGTGCTTTTACCAAAATTAGTTCCTTTGCAAGTGACACATGGCGGACCAGTCATCATGATGCAAGTCGAAAATGAATATGGTTCTTATGGTATGGAGAAGGAGTACTTGCGGCAAACGAAACAGTTGATGGAAGAATTCGGTATTGATGTTCCGTTATTTACGTCAGATGGTGCTTGGGAAGAAGTGCTGGATGCGGGCACACTGATTGAAGAGGATGTTTTCGTAACAGGAAATTTCGGGAGTCATTCCAAAGAGAACGCTGCAGTGATGAAGGCATTTATGGCAAAACACGACAAAAAGTGGCCGATTATGTGCATGGAATACTGGGACGGTTGGTTCAATCGTTGGGGAGAACCAATTATCAAGCGTGATGGCCAAGATTTAGCTAATGAAGTCAAGGATATGCTAGACTTGGGTTCATTGAATCTCTATATGTTCCATGGCGGAACCAATTTTGGTTTTTATAATGGTTGTTCTGCTCGTGGTGTGTTGGATTTGCCACAAGTGACTAGCTATGACTACGATGCGTTATTGACGGAAGCTGGCGAGCCGACTGAGAAATACTTCCATGTACAAAGAGCCATTAAAGAAGTATGTCCTGAAGTGTGGCAAGCCGAGCCCCGCAGGAAAACATTTAGTTCTTTAGGAACATTCCCTGTGCAAAACAGCGTCTCACTATTTGCGGTAAAAGACCAGATGATGACGGCCCAAGAAACGATGTATCCATTAACGATGGAAGAAGCAGGACCTGGTTATGGGTATATGCTTTATTCAGTAAACTTAAAAAATTATCATCACGAAAATAAGCTCAAAGTTGTGGAGGCCAGTGATCGATTGCATCTTTTTGCAGACGGTAGCCTGCAGACAATTCAATATCAAGAAAACCTTGGGGAAGAAGTGATGATCAAGGGTACGCCAGAGAAAGAATGGATTGAACTAGATGTTTTAGTAGAGAACTTAGGCCGAGTGAACTATGGCTTTAAATTGAATGGGCCGACACAAGTGAAAGGCATTCGTGGGGGAATCATGCAAGACATCCATTTTCATCAAGGCTATCGGCAATATGCATTGACATTGTCAGCAGATCAACTCAAAAATATCGATTATACTGCCGGTAAAAATCCGGCCCAGCCTTCTTTTTATCAAGCTGAATTCACATTGACTGACCTCGCGGATACATTTATCGATTGCCGCAGCTATGGCAAAGGGGTGGTCATCGTCAACGGTATCAACTTAGGTCGTTACTGGCAAAGAGGACCGATTCATTCCTTGTATTGTCCGAAAGAGTTTTTGAAGAAAGGCACAAATGAGATCGTGATTTTTGAAACGGAAGGGATAGAAATTAATGAGCTCATCTTTTGTGAGCAACCACTAGTTGACTAAAAATAGAAGTAGAGTCCCGCAGATTACTCGGGCTCTACTTCTATTTTTGTTTTGAAATATTTCCAGTGCTTGTAGCTAACAATATACTCTGCGATACTGCCGTCCGCTAAATACGAGTGTTTGACTTGTTTGACTGCTGGTTCACGGAAACTTAACTGCAACAAGTTCAATAACTCAGAATCATCAGGAAAGACAATTTCATTCGTTTCAACCGAAGCAAGGGAGAAAAGATCAATCGCAAAGTCTTTGCGTACACGTTCATAGACACTGGCATATACTGTGAGGTCTTTAGCCACCGGTTCTTTCATTAGTTTTTTAGGTAAATGTGTGATGTGCACCAAAAAGGGAATGTCACCAAAAAAACGAACCCGTTTGATTCGATAATAGGATGCACTTGCAGCTAGACCTAGTTCCTTAAGGATCTCAGGCTGATTGTCTTCCTCTACAGACAATACTTTCACTTTCTCTTGATCGATGGAATGCAGTTCAATATCGGAGAATTTCACATTTTGGGATACCTTTGCTTTAGAGACAAAGGTTCCTTTTCCTTGGATCCGATAAAGATAGCCAGCGGTGGTCAATTCATTTAACGCTTTGACCGCAGTGATCGAACTTACAGAGTACATACGCTTGATGTCAGCCTCAGAATAAAATTTATCACCGGGAATAAATGTATGATTTTTGATTTCTTGTAATAGGTCTTGTTTGATTTGCTCATATTTTGGGAGCACAGCGGTTTCCCTCCATTCCAATTTTACTAGTAGATTAAGCATAACATGTTAAATCTTTTCTTGCCACTCAATTATAAGCGGAATTACTCTCTAATCACCATTGAAAGCGGTTTAAAAATAAAATTCAATATATTAAGATATTAGGTTTACGAATAACTTGGCATGTGATATAGTATGCTTACAGGGAGCATAACATGTTAAGTAGGGCGACCTGCTGAGTAGGAGGGAAAGTATTGGAAAACATTGTATTGATCAGTCATGGCGGCATGGCAGAAGGGGTCAAAGGCAGTCTAGAAATGATCGTCGGTCAACAAGAGAATGTTCATACCGTTTCTTTACGACCAGACGGGGATAATCTCCAGTTTGAAAATGACCTTAATGAAAAAATGAAAGCCCTTAACGGATCCACGTTGATTATCGCTGATTTGTTAGGCGGAACACCATGTAATGTAGCAGTAAAGAATTTTTTGCATGTCGAAGAAGTAGAGATCTTAGCAGGAATGACATTGTCTGTAGTCATCGAAGCAGTCGTCAATCCGAAAGCAACTATCAAAGAATTGCTTTGTCTGGCAAAGGAAAACATCGTTGATGTCAAAGCCGGTATGAATCAAGCAGAACAAGAAATAGAAGAGGAGAAACAAGAAGAACTGAGTGATTTCAGTGCCTATGCAGGAAAAGAAAACATTGTGAACACCCGGATCGATGAACGGTTGATCCATGGACAAGTCGCTGGTATTTGGTCTACCAGTTTAGGGACGCAACGAATCATTGTTGCCAATGATGAAGCAGCATCAGATCCATTGCAAAAATCTTCATTAAGAATGGCAGCTCCATCCACCATGCGATTATCGGTTCTTCCTGTTGAAACGGCAGCCAAAAATATTCGTTCTGGCAGATATGGCAGACAGCGACTATTTTTACTTTTCAAGAATCCTCGAGATGTTTTGCGTTTTGTAGAAGCGGGTGGACCAATCAAATCGATCAATGTCGGCAACATGAGTTACAAAGAAGGAGCTCGTGAAGTGACGAAAAGCATTCAAGTCTTGCCAGAAGAAGAACCAATCTTTGAAGCGATTGCTGCCAAAGGAGTAACTGTGACAGCACAACTGGTTCCCAACGATCCATCCATCGACTTTATAGAAAAATTACGAGGATGATCACGAGCAGTTCGTGGGTTCTGTTTATAAATAAAAAAATAGACAATCAGTCGCATAAAGAGAAGTGTCTACGATTTATTTTGTACATTTTGCCCCGCTTATTCGCTCGGATTGATTCTTACAATTAGGAGGAAAATTCATGCATTTAGCAATGTATCAAATTATTCTTATTACTGTTTATGCTTTTATTGCAATCAATGATTCACTTATTTCCAATACATTGACTCAGCCAGCGATCGCCGGTATGATCTCTGGGATGATCATGGGTGATTTGAAAACTGGTTTGATGGTCGGCGGAACGTTACAGTTGATGCGTTTAGGGATCGCTGCTTTTGGCGGCGCCTCGGTTCCAGACTACTTTACCGGTGCGGTATTAGGGACTGCCTTTGCGGTTATCTCAGGAAATGGTGCCGAGTACGGGATCGGATTAGCGGTTCCAGTGTCCTTGCTGATGCTCCAACTAGATGTTGTTGCTCGTTTCTGTAACGTCTTTCTTTTGCATCGAATCGACAAAGCAATCGATCACATGCAAATCAAAAGAATTCCTCGTTTAGTACTTTCAGGATCCTTTTTATGGGGATTATCCCGGGCTATCCCCATCTTGTTGATGCTGTTAGCTGGAGATGCTGTGGTAACTACGATTACTGAAAATACACCAGAATGGTTGATGACAGGCTTGAAAACAGCTGGTGGTATCTTACCTGTTGTCGGGGTAGCCATCTTATTACGCTACTTACCAACAAAACACTACATTCCCTATCTATTGTTAGGTTTCTTTTTAGCAGCTTATCTACAAGTTCCAATGCTTGGGGTATCGATTATCGGAATGATCGCAGCGATGTTAGTCTTTAAACGTGACAGCGAAAAAGGAACTGTTGCAGCAGCGGCTGCCGGAGATTTTGAAGGAGGATATGATGGCGATGAGTGATCAAAAACTGACGAAAAAAGAGTTGAACACGATCAGCTGGCGCTATATTTTAGCCAGCCAATTAAACTGGAATTATGAACGTATGATGAGTTCCGGTTACCTTTATGGGATCTTACCTGTGTTAAAAAAATTCTATGGTCATGATGAGACGCAATTGCAAGACATGATGCGGACGCATAATCAATTCTTTAACACGAATGCGATTTTTGGAAATTTGATCATGGGCATCGATGTTGCAATCGAAGAACAAGATGGTCATAAAGCCAAAGAGACGATCATTGCGCTGAAAACCGCATTAATGGGTTCATTGGCAGGTGTTGGCGATTCCTTATTCCACGTTATCTGGGGGACGATTTTTGGTTCAGTTGCCGGAACGCTTGCTCAAAATGGTTCGGTTGTTGGTTGTGTCATCTGGATTATTGCCAATATTGCGCTTTTGTTTGGCCGGGCAGCTCTTTTACCGCTAGGATACAAGCAAGGAGTCAAATTAGTAACGACCTTGAAAGATAAGTTATCCGCCTTTACTAATGCAGCGACTGTCTTAGGGGTCACAGTCATCGGTGCGTTGATTCCATCAGTGGTCAAAGCGACAGTCCCATTTGTTTACAAAAAAGACGGTGTGGAATTAGTGATCCAAGATACGTTGGATGCCATCTTGCCATCCCTCGTGCCGATTATTTTGGTGTTGCTAACTTACTGGATGCTAGGACAAAAGAAACTCAACTCAACTCGAGTCATCTGGATTATTTTGATTTTATCCATCGTACTAAGTGCATTTGGGATTTTAGGTTAATAGACAGTAACAAGAGAGTAGTAAGTAGCTCAGACCATAGTTAGTGGTCTATGTGAAAGGTCTCAAGTAGTAATCAAGCTTTTTTCGCTTAGGACACCAGTGAAAGAAGTTTGACAAAAGTTGTTCAAGAGAATCAGGGTGCGGAAAATCGTTTTCTTCACTCTTTTCTCTTTTTGTTAATTGGTAGCGCTTTTATAGATGAAACATAATAAGGAGGAGCGAATGAAAAACGGGAGCAGAGTCGTATTGTTGATAGGCTGTCTCATTTTGTTAGGGGGAACTATTGAAGGAATACAGGTGGGGGCTGTCGCTGAAGAAGAAACGAGTGAAAAGCAGTTCGAACAGCCGCTGTATCAGTCCGATTTTCCCAATCAATTAGGCACGTGGCAAGATGTAGTCGGTAAAGCCGATAAAACCAGTAACAGCAATGGCTTAACGATTACGAATACAAAACAAGGTACCAGTTTAGAATCTGTTTCACTCAATAAAGACGCCGGAGAGCAATCCTCAGGTGATCTTGAGCTGACCTTTTTGTATGAAGGACAAGCCAATATTGGGCTTGTTTTTCGAGCTGACGATCAGCAAACAAGTCAATGGCAGTCATTCGCGTATAATCGGGATGGCCAATGGCAACTTGGTCAGCCAGGAGGAAAATGGCTCACGGCTATTTCGGGGCCGACACTAATTTCCGGTCAGACATACAAGCTACTGGTTCGCTATGAAGGCAAAAGCTTTCAAGCATATTTAAATGACCAGCTCTTCTATGAAAATGAAGAGGTGCGTTATCCAGATGGTTCCTCGATCGATAGCGAGTGGACAGGTTATGTGGGGATTCGCTTATTTGGCAATCTATCGAAGCTATCTGTGGCATCCATGCGCAGCGGCAGCGTTGGCAGCATTCCTATCGTCGATCCCACGGAGGAATACACGCAATTACAAGCAAAATGGCAAAAACAACTGGTTTCAGATCAATATGATCCGAACGATCCAACAATAGTCGATTATATCCAAACGATCACCGCCGATGCAGTGGCACTCTATCAAACAATGGCTCAATCTGAGGATCGAACGACCCTCTGGCCCCTTGAGCAAGGGAATACTCCGTCTGCCGATTTGACGACCCAATTTACCAAATTACAAAAAATAGCATTGGCCTACGGCACAAAAGGCAGTTCTTTGTATCAAGATCCCACAGTGGCAGCAACGATTATCGATGGATTAGATTTTATGGTCACAAAAAAAGGCTACGATGGAAAAAAATACCATGGAAACTGGTGGGATTGGCAAATCGGGATCCCGCAAAAGTTGATTAGTACATTGATGATTCTCGGTGATCAGATCCCATCAGATAAATTGCAACGTTATACGGCCGCCATCAGCGGGTATGTACCAGACCCATTCAAGCAACTGTATACCAAGACGCAAGGATCATTTACTGATCTTGCGTTTATTCCCGACTTTGTTACTTCCGGCGCCAATCGAACGGATCTTGCTCTGACTGTACTTGGCCTAGGGATCTTGCAAAAAAATGCCGGGAAAATCACCCAAGCTGCTACTAGCATAGAGGAAGTCTTTCGTTTGGTCACAAAAGGGGATGGTTTTTATAAAGATGGCTCTTTTATCCAACACAATACGATTCCTTATACGGGTTCATACGGAAATGTTTTGATCAAAGGTGTGGGTCAAATCTTAGCCATCACGCAAGGATCTAGCTTTGAAATGAATTCAGCTGTCATTCAAGCATTTGTTGAGAACGTGGATCAGGCCTTTCTGCCATTGATTTATCAAGGGGAAATGCTGCCATTAGTTAATGGGCGCTCCATCTCACGTGCACCAGCTAGAACAAAAGTCGGCTATGGCTCGTCAACAATCTACAATTTACTGATCGTTTCGCAGTTCGCACCTTCAGACTATCAAAAGAAATTCCAAGAAGCTGCGAAATACTGGATCAAAGAGAATCCAGACTATTACTTAACAAATCCTCGTGATTTCAACGACTTACAAATGACGAAACAGCTATTAGCTGATGATGCCATCACAGGAAATACTCTGCCGTTTATTGGTACGAAAATGTATGCTTCAATGGATCGATTCGTTCAGCGAACACCGAATTATATGTTGGGACTAAGTTTATATTCTAGTCGAACCTCATCATTTGAAGCAGGGAATAAAGAAAACAAGCGCGGTTGGCATACAGCAGACGGAATGGTATATCTCTACAATGAGGATGACGTTCAATTCAATGCTGCTTATTGGCCGACTGTCGATCCTTATCGTTTACCCGGTACGACAGTCGATACCGTACAACTTGCAGATGAAACTTCTGCCTTCACAGCTGTTACATCTAAAGAAAAATGGGTCGGTGGGGTAGCACATGATGGTGCAGCTGCAGTGGGAATGGCATTAAACAAAGCTGGAACGAAAAACAACGGCACGGTTTTACCAATGAACCTGCAAGCAAAGAAATCGTGGTTTATCGTTGATGGACAAATCGTTGCTTTAGGGGCAGGTATTTCAGGAAGTACGACAACTTCCATTGAAACCGTCGTAGATAACCGCTTGCTGAATGCTGATTACACCTATCAAGTCCGTTCGGATCAGGGAATCATTGACCAGCCTAAAGAAGTCAGTGACAAACAATGGCTATTACTAGCTTCTGACCATTCACAGGCAAACATTGGTTACTATTTTCCTGAAAAAACATCCGTGACGGTGGTTCATGAGACGCGTTCTGGCAGTTATACTGAAATCAATGAAGCTTTTCCTAGTAATGAAAGGTATACAGGAGAATACCGCAAATTTCTGATCGATCACGGTAAAAACCCGGTTGCTGAACATTATGCCTATGTCACGTTACCAGGCATTGATGAGGCTGGATTGACTGCTTATGCCAAAGAAAAGCCATTAGAAATTTTAGCAAACACATCAGAAATCCAAGCAGTAAAACTCGACCAAAATGAGTATGTAGGAATCAATTTTTGGAAGAACACTGGCGGCACGATGGCAGACATCACCGCCAATAAACCATTATCGCTGATCAAGACAAACACAGAAGGAAAGACTACCTATACTTTCTCTGATCCTACGCAAACAACAACGACCATGACCTTAAAACTTCCAAAAAACTACCAGCAAATCATATCCCAAAGTGAAGGCATCACTTACGATGCCGCAACCGACTTATTTACGATCACTTTCGAAGAAAAAAATGGCGGCAGTAAGCAAATCGTAGTGGAGTAGAAGGCTAGAAGGTGGAAAGTTTTAGTTGGCAAAAACAATACGCGAAACCACGTGATTTTATGGCTGTTCGCAGGAAGAGATGCGAAATAGACAAAAATCCAGATAGGTACTAGTACCTATCTGGATTTTTGTTTTCGGATCGATACTGGTTAAGCCTCTTTCAATTATCAGCTCAACAAACTGTTATATTCAGATTTAATTAGCAAGTCTAATAAAAGAACAGGTTATCAAATAAATTTTCAGGCGTTATTAAGAAGGTAGTGTGAAAAAATTTTTTGCTGAATAGTCGGATAGGTACTATTCTTAGGGAATTCATTTAATTCGTATAGCTCACTGATTTCGAATTTCAAGTCAGCACTTTTTTGCGTTACGTTGGAAACGAATACCATTCCATAGTCAGTTTTTAAGGGAGTAGACACTTCGTAATAAAAAACTTTTTTCAAAGAAAATATAGTTGCTCCTGTTTCCTCAGCTAGTTCTCTATGGGCTGCTTCGTATGCAGTTTCGCCATGTTCAATCTTTCCTCCGGGTATTTCAAGAGTAATTCTGTTTTTATGTCTTACAAATAGAAATTTGCCCATATATTTACTAATAATGACAACATATGAGAAATTAACTTTTTTCTCAAACTCGGAACTAGTATCAATGATAGTGACTTGCATATAATCTCTCCTTGGTAGTTTTCTCTGAAAGTAAGTTGTGTGGAATAGGTAGGTGTACAACATTCAAATTTGTAGTGCTCTGTTTCCTTAGTTTCTTATTACTAAAAATTAGGAATTTAAAAGTTTGAATTTCTCTTTCGAACTAGTAGCATAAAGTGACAAACAAACTAATTGTTCATTAAATCACAAAAAGAGAAAAAACAATTGAGTTTCAAGATTCTAGTTTATCTTGCTGATATGAAGAGGTGGCGGATAAAGCTATGATAATTAAAATCCTTCGTATCTGCCGTACCGATGATCCACAAATCTGTGATTAATTTATCTTGATGGTATTTAGTGTCATCCCATTTCTCTTTTCCGTTCAAGGCTTCTACATATAATGGTATGTAATTTTCTTTTTTTTCTGTACTTATAGACTCGCAAGGGAACCATCCCAAGATTTTCATAGTCTCATGGGTAGTATGATCTAAATAAACTGTTCCCCCATAGTGAGTTTCGTTATTATTTTTATCATAAATATAAAATTCGAAATCAGTGGTTAAGCTTGAAACAAGGGAATCTGTAGACTTGAGAAAATACCAAACCATGTCAACCAATTCTTTGCATCTTTGGTGATTAGGTGGTGGAGTGTCATTATGTTCTATATGATTTCTAATCTCCATAACTGTTTTCATTAAATAAGGACGTACAATAGAATAGCTTTCTAATAGCTCCAAATAACCTTTGGGTTTTTCTGGGAAATCTATTTTTTTAAAATGATATATTTCTTCGATAAGTTTCAGACGATGATTTATACTTCTTTTTAGATTTGTTATTCCATCAGTGAGATCAAATGGACTATCATTTTTTTTAACCAAATCATTGGCTCTATTCCATATATCATATGCTCTCTGTTGAGTATCAAGTGAATGCAAGTTAGAGCCCGAACTATACCATACTGTATTTTTGAACAGAACATCCACAGATAACCATATCTTTTTGTTCAAAAGAACCCTCCTTTCTTCTGAAAATTGCTAAAAAACATATTAGCTCTTTTGATTTTCTTTCATTTTATTAAGAATAGTATACAAAATTAATTTTTATTTAAAAAGCAGAAGTTGAACATATAAAGTAATACGACTAATCTCAGACGATGATATGATAACTGTTTCTCTATAGTATCTTTTCTTCAGTAAAAGAACTTCAAAAGCAAAAAAGAACCGTGAATCCCTTTAGTATCAAAGGATTCACGGTTTCTTTTATTATTCCCACTCGACGTAAGTCACCCTTCATAAACCTTGATTTAACAACATCCATGAAAGATAACGTACATTCTGGCAGGGATTTGGCAGTGTTATATTTTTACTGACTGATTCCCATTAAAATCGACTTTTGACTCTTTTGCGAAGTTGAAAATGATGTTGCCAGTCATTTGATCAGCGATGCCTTCATCATTTCTACTCCACAGGTGAGCGTAGTGTTTCAAAGTGATTTCTGGGCTGGAATGGCCCAATCGTTGTGATACGACTAAAATATCTGCGTTAAATTCATTGATCAAATAGCTTACATGAGAGTGGCGTAGCCCTTTACCTTGAATGGCAGGGACTTTGGCTAATTTTGAATATCTCTCGATGATTCGTTGAACGGTGGAACGATATAAAGGTAGATCGGTGTAGCTTAAGATAAAATGTTGAACTCCATGTTTCTTTTGGACTTTCCTCCATCGTTTCAAAATCTCGACTGTATCGTCATCTAATGAAATAGTCCGCATACCGCTTTCGGTTTTAGTATACGGTTTTCGGATAAAGTCATTTTGATTTTTCATGTCGAGGGTGTGGTGGACGCGCAGCTTTTTTCTCTTTAAGTCGACATCGGTCCAATGGAGAGCAAGCCCTTCGCTGACACGAATACCGGTCATGTAATACAACCAGATCAACACGAAACTCATATGCTCGTAAAATTCATCGATGAAGATCATTGCTAGAACTTTTTGGAATTCTTCTTTGGTCCAATAAGGAACGATGGATTTGCCTTTAGAGATTGCTTTGGTTCGTTTGGAAATATTTTCGTTCACGAAATTCAAAGTTACGGCGTAATCCAATGTTTTACGGAACATTCCGTACATCAAAGAACAATAAGACTGAGAGTAGCCACTGTCTTTCAATAGCCAGATTCGATAATTCTCACAATCTTCAACAGTGATCTCCCGCAATTTAAAATCTCCGAAACGTTGTTTGATTTGTTCCAGACCAGTTTGTCTTGAACTCCACGTGTTGCGTTCTACACTTGCGCGATAGTAGGGAATATATTTTTGTTCCATGAATTGAGCGTATGTCAAATTGTAATTAATGTAGCCATTTTGGAGCATAAAATCATTCTTTAATCGAGTCAGTTCTTTATAGGCTTCTCTGGCAGACTCAAATGGTTTTCCACTATGATCTTTGCGTCCTTTTTTCTGGATTCTTTTGCCAGTGGCTTTATCGACTCCCAATTCCAGTTGATAAAAATATTTCCCGTTTTTATCCCGATAGACACCTACATATTTTGTTTTAGGCACTGTAATTCTCTCCTTCAAGAGAAACGCCTATGATTTCTTCTACAACATCTCTTGGAACGTGACCCAATCGCTTATTGTTGTAAAACGGATACCCTTTTTGTACCATGATTTGTTTCGCTTGTCGAATGATTCTCATAGCTGTATACGGCTTGTAGCCTAAACTTAATAAATCATTTTTACATACCGTTGACTTCATTTATACTCACACCTCTTACACAAGAACATTGCTACCACGAATGATGAATTCAATGGGTATCGGGGTTCTTGTCTTTCTTTATTTTTGTATAGGTCACTTTTGATTCTTCAAATTCAACGACTTGTTCAAAAAGATTTTCTTCATTCATCACCGTTAAAAACTTCGGTGTTTTGCGAATGTAGTCTGTCGAGAACAGAACATCGAATTCTTCTTTGTTGATTTTCTTTTCTGTCAGTCTTTTTATTTCTCTCGGAAGTTTCAGATTTTGAGATTTGAAAAAGGCTTTTTTCTTATGCTCTTTGATATCCAAATCTTTATCAAAATACTTACTGACATATCTTCCACGATTTTCGGCAGCGTCCACATCGATTTTATTAATCCAAACCAATCCATGTCCCCAAATCTCCATCAATCGTTCATGAGGAACGAAAGGGAAGGTGAACAGGATGATGTGATAATGGATTGCACCACGTTTTTGTTTTTCTCACGTTGCGAGATATTTGATTCGGGATTTTTTCGTTTTATAAAGTTGGTAGTTTAATCGCTTAATAAATTTCTTGAATTCATCATTCGTAGTAGCAATGTCTTGGATGTTTTCTTTAAAGGTGAGGGTTAAGAATTTTGTGTTTTTATCAAAGTTTTCGTCCACTAATCGTGCGATCTCAAAGCGCATATTTCGATAATGTTTTGATTTTCGTTTTAGACTGTCATATTGTTCTTTTGCAGATAAGTCATCAAATTTTCTATTTCGTTTATTTAAGTTTTTGATCCATTCAGGAGATTCATGTTCGTATTCAAAAGCTTTCTTTTCATCAATTTTGTAAATAACTGGTTTTTCATATTCCCAAATTTCTATATACGTAGGAGTTTCAATGATTTTTTGATTGTAAGATTTCAGCAATCATTATCGCTCCTTACTTTTTTATTCAGTTTTCAATGAGCGAGAACGAGTCCATTTTTCGACAGTTGTTGTCCTATAAATCAAGTAAAGGAGCAGAACTGCTACGCAGCTCTGCTAGCCTGCTTATTTATTGTGCGGTTTTTTCGTTGCGGTCGGCTTTGGGCTTGGTGCCCATCCGCCCTCAACGAAACCACCCAACAAACAAGCAGGAATATTAGTTGCGTGAATCTTTTGAATGATTGCTAGGAGTATCTGTTTGTTGCTTTGTCAGTAAAACTGCTGAATCTGCCGTTGCGGATAACCCATAGCTGACAAACTGACCATTTGCACGTCCCCAAGGTTTGATCACAAGATTGTTAAAAGTAACTGTCGCAATCCCATTTTTCTCAAGTTTATCCACTGTTACAACTGGTTCAGCGCTTCCAATTTTTACGCTCATCTTTTCAAAGCGAAGTTTGGGTAAGACGCATTCGTAGCTCCACCCTAAAATTTCTCCATCCTTTTGCCACCGTGAGACATTAACGACTTGGTATTCCTTTTCTAGTTTTTCTTTTGGTAAGGTTAAATCACTGATTTTGATTGGCATAATGTTCTCTCCTTTTTTTATATACGTTTTGGTATACGTTCGGTTTAAAAAAATGTAGCGGTACCTCTACATTTGAATCATATACGGTTTTAAATACGGTGTCAATAGTTTTTTTAAAAAAATATATACGAAATGATATACGTATGATATGCTGTATATGAAATCATATAGGAGGGATCAGAAATGTTTGGATTGTTACAACCAAATAAAGAAAAAGTTGGAAGACGATTAAAACAAATCAAAGACGAAATGAATATCTCTTTTACAGAGTTTGGCAGCCGGCTTGGATTAAAGAAGCCGACGATTAGTTCGTATGTTCAAGGATATAACTTGGCACCGATTGATGTGATTGAAAAAGTGGCTAAGATCAGCGGAAGGTCTGTTGGTTGGTTTTACTTTGGGGAGATAGAGGAATATATCGCGGATTATCTGACTCTCACGGGACAAGGCGAGATAGTTAAGGAATATCCGGATGTGGTAAAGCAGATAAAAGAAAAATTCTTTACTGGTGATTTTAAAAATCCTGGTTGGGAAAATGAAGTTGGTTATCCAATGGAAGAATTCATCGATGATTGTTTCGCGGATTTTTCTCCAAGTATTTTAGATAGGTATATTGGCAAAATCGTTACACAGCAGATCGATAAATCGGAGAAGCTGAAAAACTTTTCAGATAAGGAAAAGGGTGAAGCACTGGCATTTGTCTATCAAGAAGTGATGGACTATGTTGAAATGAGTGGTGAGGTTAAGTATGGTGAAGAGGAAAAGGTTGTCAGATTAGTCGAAGATTCGATTAGTAATTTGGCGAAAAGAGGAAAAATCGAATTCTCAGAAGAATATTTGGTAGGAAGGTTAGTGAATATTCTTGATGATGATGTCGAGACAGCAAAAATCATTTCGACTTTATCATTGAATCTTACAGGAAAAGCTTTTTCGCCGCTTTTTGGTGGGAAAGAGTTGATTGAGATTTTTCAGGAAATGCGTCCGGCTTTGATGAAGTTGTATTCTGAGAAGTCTATGGATGAGTTGTATGATTGGTTTGAAAAATAATTCTATTGGGAGGGCAAATAAAAATGAAGGACAGTTATAGCAATTTTCTGGATGAGATTAATGGAAAGAATATTAGTTTTTTGATAGGGTCTGGAGCATCCGCTGGTATAGTTCCTACTCTATGGATAGAGTCTTTTTCAAAGTCGTTTGAAGAATTACTGACCTCAGCAGAGTATGACGACAATCAAAAAAAAGTTCTTTATTATATATGGTTTAATCTTTGGATCAGGAAGACAAAAATTTTAGAATTTGAAGATGAACCCAAAGAAGTTTTCGAAAATTATGAGAAGTTTATTTCGAACCTAATTACTATATCCAACCATGAAGGATTTGATAAACCAAAGAGGATAAATATTTTTACGACAAATTATGATTCCTTATTTGAACTCTCTTTTGACAAACTAGCTTCACAAAATAGACTCACATTTTTTAATGATGGTAGTCGAGGTTTCTTAAAAAAATATGTTTCTTCAGAAAATTTTTACATTACTACTTCACATTGTGGTATTAGCGATGGGTTTCAAAGAAGTATTCCAACTATTAATTTAATTAAATTGCATGGATCGGTAACCTGGAAAAAAAATAATGAAAAAATTGAGATGAGCTTAGAAAACGAAGTTTTTGAGAAACTTGTTGAAGATGCCAAATCAATCAATGAAATGATTTTGGAAATGAAAGAGGATGATGATCCAGTTTTGGGGCCTTCTGATTTAAATAAAGCAATTGATTTTTTTGATAATGAAAATATTGGACACTCCATTTTTGATACTGACCTTACAGAAGATACATTAAGGGAACATATTGATCAAATTTACTCTATTGCAGAAGATGAATTAAACGAGTTTAAAACAAGTTATGATTCATTACCTATAGTAAGTCCAACAAAGCAAAAATTTTCCGAAACGGTATTTGAGCAGCATTATTATCAAATGTTAAGAATGTTAAGTTTTGAACTGGAAAAGAAAAATAGTATTTTAATTGTATTTGGTTTTTCTTTTGCAGACGAACATATCTTGGAAATTGTCAGAAGATCTATGGTGAATCCATTTTTAAAGATATACGTTATTGCATACAACAAAAAATCCAAAGATATGATAGAAAATGCTTTAGGTAAAGGAACTCAAATTGAATTTATGCCAAAGTTTAATGAAGAAGCTGATGGTAGTATCGTGAATGGAAACTTTAGTTTTTTGAATAGTTTATTGGGTGGTGTGAAATGAATGAGCGATTTAACTAATAGTTCTTCTTTAAGTTTTGTAATTGGTACAGTCCGTGAAATTAATGGCACTGCTGTCTTGATCAGACTTTTTGAAAATACGAGTCAATTAGTTCATTTTTTTAAAGGAGAAAGATACTCAGGAATAATAATTGGTTCATATGTGGGAATTAATCGTGGACAATATACAATTGTTGGAAAAGTGGAGAAGGAATATGCATATGATCAAATGAAAGATTCTACAGTACAGGAGTTCAAGAAAGATAGATTTGTAAGAGAGATTGAAGTAAAAATAATCGGTAGCTTCAAAGGAAATGAGTATAAATCAGGTATGGTTGCCTTCCCACAGATATTTAACGATGTAATTCTATTGTCTGAGAGTCAAAAAGGAGAAATCATCGGTGGTGGTGAAAGCAGTCGCGATCCAAATGATGTTGAGATTCCGCCAGTAAATATTGGTAAAGTTTGGCCTGATGGAATCAAATTCAATTTGAGATGGTATAAACTTTTTAATAGTCATATCGCTATTTTTGGAAACACAGGAAGTGGAAAGTCAAACACTTTAGCTAAGCTATATCATGAATTATTTAAATTGAGCTTTAGAGATCAATTGGTGAAGTTTGGTGAGTCAAAATTTGTATTATTAGATTTTAATGGTGAGTATGTAGGTAAGGAAACAATAACAGAAAGTAAAAAAGTATATAATTTGACTACTAACAGGAAGAATAATATTGAAACTGAAGAAAGTAATCATTTAAATATTCCAGAAGAAAGATTTTGGGATAAAGATATGCTTTCTGTTCTTTTTGGAGCAACAGAACAAACCCAACAGCCTTTTTTAAGCAGAGTTCTGAGTTATTATTTTGAAGAAGAAGGAGCTTTTAAAGAAAGCTTACCTCGATACATTGCTGAAGCTTTTTCTAATGTTTATATTGTACCAAATAATAATAGCTTGGATCTCTTCAAACAAGCTTTAAAATTATTAGGGTTAAAATATGAGGAAGTCTCAGATTGGATTGACAATACATTATATAACAATACAATTGAGAAATTCTATTCCAAAAATTATTTAGAAGGTTGGAACCATAGCGGTTATTATTATTGGAATCCAGATGAAGAATTATTACGTGAAGAGAAAAGAAAAGTTTTATCAAAACTAAAAGGACGAACTTTTGACATTGAAAATCCGATGAAAAATTTGCAAATTGCGTCTTATTTAAAAATGATATATGAATTAAGACAACATACGGTTCAATACGATCATATTGCACCTTTGCTTCATAGAATCGAATCACGTGTAAATGATTTTTCAAAGGTATTTAAAATAGTGCCTGGTGATAAAGAGATTTTTAGTGATACTGTAAATGTTGTATCATTCAAAAATGTCAATCAGGATATGAAAATGTTGATACCAATGGTTATTGCAAAAGTCACATACGAGATGAATAGAGAACAAAATAGCAATCGTGATAGAATCTTTAACCTAATTATTGATGAAGCACATAATATTCTTTCCGATTCATCTAGTAGAGAATCAGAGAAATGGAAAGATTACAGGCTTGAAGTATTTGAAGAAATAATCAAAGAAGGTAGAAAATTTGGATATTTCCTGACTGTTTCTAGTCAAAGGCCTGCTGATATTTCTGCAACAATTGTATCTCAAGTTCATAATTATTTTATCCATCGATTGGTTAACGATAATGATTTACGACTTTTAGATCGAACGATGTCTTCGTTAGATAGTGTTTCAAAGGAAAGCATTCCCAATTTGGCACCAGGGCAAGTAATCTTAACAGGAGTGCTATTCGATCTTCCGATAATCTTACAAGTCGACCAATTGAACAAGGAGGAGGCACCAAATAGTGAAAATACACCTTTGTTGGATATTTGGAAATTGAAAAAGAATAAGTAAAAATTGCGTGAGGTTATCTCTGAAGTTAATTTATAGTATGGAGGATGACATTAATGACAAAGAGTATACGTGAAATATATATGGGTAATTTTCTTAAAAATGGTGCTACAGTTACTGATATTAGAATTTTTTTAAAACGTACTTACGATATTGAACTAAAAGAGTATAAAATAAATGCTCAGCCTCACACACGTTGGAAATTTAATCTTGAAAAAGAAATAAAGGATATAAAAAATATTGTATATATTAACTGCTATGAAATTAAGGGTTGTAAAAGTAAGCCATTTATTTGTGGAGTAACTAAAACCGGAACCTATGGTACGACGGATTTCAATTTTGATAAAGACGCCAACAATAAAATACAAAATTACTTAATTACAGGAAGATCCTTTTTGAATGATAATGATTTTAATTATGATAAAACTGTAATTTATATGTTTGGATGTCAAGATAAGCAGGAAGCATATCTATTAGAGCGTGAAATACAGCATAAGTTTCATTTATTTGGAAGCTAAAATATCAAATTCGGAATTCTGTTTGTAACATTTTTAGGTTCTTGAATAGTATTTTATTAAACGACCAAACCCTGCTAAGAAATTTCTTGGCAGGGTTTTTGGCAGGGAACTATTTGATTTTTAGTGTTTTTTGTCCGTTTTACATTCCAAGAAACGCTGTAAAATAGGCTTTCTCACTTCAATTTATAGTGGCTCTTTATTCCCACTCCACAGTTGCAGGTGGCTTACTCGTAATATCATACACGATTCGATTGACGTGTGCGACTTCGTTCACGATACGGACGCTGATTTTTTGTAAGACTTCCCATGGGATGCGGGCAAAGTCAGCGGTCATGCCATCGATGGAAGTGACTGCACGGATGCCAACAGTGTAATCGTACGTACGGCCATCACCCATTACACCTACAGAGCGGATACCTGGTAGGACAGTGAAGTATTGCCAAATGTCGCGATCCAATCCAGCATTGGCGATTTCTTCTCGCAAGATGGCATCTGAATCACGGACGATCTCTAATTTTTCTTCAGTCAATTCGCCAAGAACACGGATACCTAGACCTGGGCCTGGGAATGGTTGACGCCATACGATGCTGTCGGGCATGCCTAATTGGGTTCCTAATTCACGAACTTCGTCTTTGAACAATGTGTTCAATGGTTCGATCAATTTGAATTGCATATCTTCAGGCAGACCGCCTACGTTGTGGTGAGATTTGATCGTTTGTGCTGTTTCTGTTCCTGATTCGATCACATCGGTATAAAGGGTCCCTTGTGCAAGGAAAGACACGCCTTCTTCACCGGCCAGCTTGGTTGCTTCGTCATCAAAGACATAAACGAATTCATTCCCAATAATCTTGCGTTTTTCTTCTGGATCAGAAACACCAGCCAATTTGGATAGGAAACGCTCTTTGGCATCAACTTTGATAATATTCAAGCCGAATTTTCCGCCAAGACTTTCCATGACTTGTTCGGCTTCTCCTTTACGCAATAGACCATGATCAACAAAGATACACGTTAATTGGTCACCAATCGCTTTTTGTAAGAGAACACCAACGACAGAAGAATCAACACCGCCGGATAGACCTAATAAGACTTTCTTGTCACCCACTTGTTCGCGGATCTTAGCGATCTCCATATCAATGAAGTTGTCCATTGTCCAGTCGCCTGTACATTGGCAAACATCGATTGCAAAGTGACGCAACAAATCATTGCCATATTCGGAATGACGGACTTCGGCATGGAATTGGATACCATACATTTTGCGCTCTGCATGTTGGATAGAAGCAATTGGACAGTCTTTGCTGGTGGCAACGACGTCAAAACCTGCTGGCGCTTGGGTAACTAAATCGCCATGACTCATCCAAACTGTTTGTTTCACAGGTGTATTTTGGAAAAGAGCAGCATCGGCAGAAGTGACTTCCAATTCTGCTTTACCGTATTCGCGGTTTTTGGCTGGTTCAACTTTTCCGCCTAATTTATAAGTAATCAACTGCATACCGTAACAGATTCCTAACACGGGGATCCCCAAATCAAAAATCTTTTCATCAATACCAAATGCCTTCTCATCATACACACTGTTTGGACCGCCAGAAAGGATGATCCCTTTAGGATTCATCGCCTTTACTTCTTCAGCAGTAATGCGGTGGCTCAATAACTCTGAGAAAACACCGAACTCACGAATACGTCGGGTGATCAGTTGATTGTACTGACTACCGTAATCGAGTACGATAATTTTTTCAACGTTTGGCATGTTGTCAACGTTTGTCACAATAAATTACCTCTATTCTTTTAGTTTTATTGAAAAAAGGAAGATTCCTTTTCAACAGCATAAGGGTGAATAATGAAGCAGTCAATATTTTCGCAAGAATACTTCATCGATTGAATGGTGCTTTGTTTTATGGAGAATTATATCGGCTCTGCTGCGTGTAGGCAAGATATACTCGTGTAAATTCTTTAAATTCACATTTTTCCATACTTCTTTTGCCATTTTGATTGCTTCACCGCGGTCGCCAATCGCATACTGATAGTAATAATTGTTTGGTTTTTGAAAAGCCGTATCCAAAAGAGATTCAAAACGCTCTAAATACCACTTTTCGATCAGATCGGGCTGCGCATCCACGAAAATCGAAAAGTCGAAGAAATCACTGACATAAATCTGCTGGTTCGCGGGCAGCTGTAATGTATTGATTCCTTCAACGATCAAAATATCTGGCTGATTGATGATTTCAAACGTATCCGGAATAATATTATAAACTTCATGAGAGTAAACGGGGATCTTGATTTCAGATTCTCCAGACTTCACCGCGTTCAAAAAATTGATCAATGCTTCCATGTCATAACTTTCAGGGAATCCTTTTCGATCCAAGATCCCTCGTGCTTCTAGGACCTCGTTTGGGTACAAAAAGCCATCAGTAGTAATCAGTTGCACGGTGCGCCGAGGGAAAAGCCGGCTCAACAGGTTTTGAACCAAACGCGCCGTTGTGCTTTTACCAACAGCGACACTGCCGGCAATGCCAATAATGAATGGCGGCATTTTGACATAACGATGCAAGAAAAGTCCTTTACTTAACGTGAGAGATTCAAATTCTTTCATATAAAGGTGGATCAGATGGCACAGTGGCACGTAAACATCTTCGACATCTTGGACCGAGATGCGGTCATTCAAACTTTTGATATTGTCTAATTCTTCTTGAGTGAAAGGCATCATGCCATTGGTGTAAAAGCCTTGCCATTGCTCCCGAGGAATTTGATAAAAATTCATGGTTTCTTGCATGTTCGACTCCTTCATATAGAACCTGTCTATCTTTGCAGACCGGTACTTGGCCTTCAGAAAAGGCTGATTTTCTGTATCTGGTTGCTGCTCGGAAATATTTTACCATAGAAATGGCAGGAACTTATAAAAAAACCAGGAAAAATCGTTGGCAAAGAAACGAAAATTATCTAAGATTCATTGAGGAAACGATTATCGGGAGTTTACTTCTGCAGGAATTTCGGTATCATGGAAAAGAGTCAGCAAATGAAATGCTTTTGATTGTCAAACAGATAAAGCGAGAACTATCGCTAGTTAAAAGAAAAAAGGGTGAACAAAGATGGGAAATCACTATTATACAGAAAATCCGGATACCGCACATGATTTTGAGCAGTGGTCTTTTGAGTTGAAAGGGAAGAAATTTCAGTTTGTGACAGACAGTGGTGTCTTTTCGCGGGAGACAGTCGATTATGGCTCTCGTGTATTGATTGATGCGTTTGAATGGTCGGATTTGCCGGAAGGTGTGATTTTGGATGTTGGTTGTGGCTATGGACCGATTGGCTTGTCATTGGCTCATGCCTCGGGACGTCAAGTGGAAATGATCGATATCAATCAGCGCGCTGTCGATCTTGCCAAAGGGAATGCGCAACGTAATGGCATCGAAAATGTCGATATTCATGCTTCGAATATCTACGAAAGCTTAAACCAATCCACCTATGCAGCAATTCTCAGCAATCCGCCGATCCGAGCGGGCAAAGATGTCGTACATGAAATCTTGACTGGCGCTTTTCCGTTATTGAAGTCTGGTGGCACATTAACGATCGTGATTCAAAAGAAACAAGGTGCCCCCAGTGCCCAAAAGAAAATGCAACAAACCTTTGGTAATGCCGAAATCATCAAAAAAGACAAAGGGTATTATATTATTCAAAGCTACAAAGAATAAGCGCGCAAAGCAGACGTTTTTCACGTTTACAATAGGTTTACCTGTTTTTTAAAGACCACGATCATTTGCTAGGAGCTGCCTAGAATCGCTGGTCTTTTATTTTTTGCTTTCTTTTGTCGATTTTTTTAAGGAATGGAGCTGTTTTTTAACCCTTGTAAAAAGAAAATTTTGGAAGAAAGCAAGGGGTGCTATTTTTTTTAGAAAAAATTTGCTACACTTTAGGCAAGAAAGAGGTGAGAAGTAAATGAAACTGACAATCAAGCAGATTGCTGAAATGGCAGGGGTATCTGTAACTACTGTTTCGCAAATTCTGAACAATAAAGGTAGCCGTTTCAGTGAAGAAACCCGCAAACGGGTACTGGATATCGTTAATAAGCACCATTATAAGCCAGATTTTTTTGCTTCGAATCTAATCAATCGCCACTCAAAAACGATCGGTATGATTGTTCCTGACGTTACGGATTTTTTCTTTTCTAAAATCATTGAAGGAGCAGAAAGCTATTTCAATCCATTGGGGTATATGCTGGTATTGTGTAACTCCCGACATAGCCAAGAAAAAGAAATACAATATTTGAGAGAGCTGTCTCATCGATCAGTGGATGGTATTCTTTTGGCAACACCGCATCAGCTGCCTGACGAGTATTCATTGAAGAGCGGTTTTTTTGATGACCGACCAATTATTCTCGTCGATCGGGGAATCAATCAAAGAGACAATGGCCGTTTGATTGTGAAAGAATACGAAGGCGCGTATCAAGCAGTCAGCTATCTGATCAATAATGGCCATCAAAACATCGGTATGCTAAAAGAAAGTACTGGTTATTATCAATTGGAAGAACGTTTCAATGGTTATCGTCATGCGTTGAAAGATCATCAGATCCCGTTTAAAGGGCGTTACGTGGAGTCGGCTGAGTTAACAGTGACCGGCGGATACGATGCCTGCAAGAAATTATTGAAATACCGCGAGCTTACGGCTATTTTTTGTGGGAATGATGCTATGGCGATCGGCTGTTATCAAGCAATCTATGAAGCAGGGAAAAAAGTGCCCGAGGATATTTCTGTGATTGGTTTTGACGCATTGAAGCTAACGGAATACATCACACCACCATTGACCACGGTGATGCAGCCAACCTTTGAGATTGGCTTTACGGCAGCGAAATTTTTGGTAGACGCCATCGAGTTTCCTTCTCGAAGAATTCCAAATAAGATTTTTGATACAAAATTAATTCTTCGTGAGAGCGTGAAGGCATTGACAATTGCGAAATAGTGCGGTATATTTCCAATTGTAAGTGTTTTCATAATTTTGTTTTATATAGTAAACCGTTTTACTAAAGTGGTTTACCTACAAGAAAAATATTGTATAATGTCAGAGGAAGCGAGGGTCATTTTGATGCGAATGGTGGATTTAATTGAAAAGAAGCGTGACGGTAAGTCATTGACAAAGGAAGAGATCGACTACATTGTAACTGCGTATACTGAAGGAAGTATTCCAGATTATCAGATGAGTGCTTTGTTGATGGCTATTTTTTATGTGGATATGTCCGATGAAGAAATCACAAACCTAACTTTAGCTATGGCAAATTCTGGTGAAGTCATTGATCTTTCTTCAATCGAAGGCATCAAAGTAGATAAACATTCAACAGGGGGTGTCGGTGATACTACCACGTTGATTCTAGCACCACTAGTAGCAAGTGTTGGTGTGCCAGTTGCCAAGATGTCTGGTCGTGGACTTGGTTACACAGGCGGTACGCTGGATAAATTAGAATCAATTCCCGGGTTTCAGATTGAGATTGCAGAAGAAGAGTTTATTCGCCTCGTAAACGAAAGCAAAGTAGCGGTTATCGGTCAGTCGGGGGATTTGGCCCCTGCAGACAAAAAATTATATGCGTTGCGGGATGTCACAGCAACCGTAAGCTCGATTCCATTGATCGCTAGCTCGATCATGAGTAAGAAAATCGCAGCAGGTGCGGATGCCATCGTGTTAGATGTGACGACTGGTGACGGTGCTTTCATGAAGAAAATTGAGGATGCCAAACGCTTAGCACAAACGATGGTTCGGATTGGCAAATTAGCGAACCGTCAGACAATGGCAGTAATCTCAGATATGTCACAGCCGTTAGGCGAAGCCATTGGAAATAGTTTGGAAGTAGTGGAAGCTATTGAAACATTGCAAGGAAACGGTCCAGCTGATTTAGAAGAAATGTGCTATGCATTAGGCAGCCAAATGGTTGTTTTAGCCCAAAAAGCAGAATCGTTGGAAGAAGCACGCGCATTATTGGAAGAGGCACTGCACTCTGGTAAAGCGTTGGCTAAATTTCGTGAAATGATCCGTAATCAAGGTGGCGATGATTCAGTGATCGATGATCCAAGCCAAATCTTGACTGCCAATTATCAAAGAGCATTACCAGCAAAAACTTCTGGCGTCGTAACTAAGATCGTTGCCAATGAACTAGGCATCGCAGCTATGATGTTAGGTGCCGGCCGCAAAACCAAAGAAGAAGACATCGATCACGCAGTAGGAATCAAACTGCATAAAAAAGTGGGAGAGTCTATTGAGCAAGGTGAAGCACTGTTAACGATCTACAGCAACACAGAAGCCATCGATGATGTCATCGAATTGATCTATCAAAATATTGAAATCGGAGAAAGCGGCGGTGAGCCACCGTTGATCCATGAAATCATTACAGAATAAGGAGCGAGTGGAATGGAATTAAATCGCATGATCGACCACACTATTTTAAAGGCAGATGCAACAAAAGAAGATGTCTTGCGCATCATTGAAGAGGCAAAAACCTATCACTTTTATTCTGTCTGTATCAATCCTACTTGGGTAGCTTTGGCAGCAGAAGAATTAAAAGGTGAACCGACGGCTGTTTGTACCGTGATCGGCTTTCCTTTAGGTGCCAATACATCAGAAGTCAAAGCTTATGAAACGGCAGATGCCATCAAGAATGGTGCCGATGAAGTGGATATGGTCATTAATATTGGTGCCTTGAAATCAAAACAGTTCAAAAAAGTTCAAGCGGATATCGAAGCGGTTGTTGCAGCAGCTAAAGACAAAGCATTAGTGAAAGTCATTATTGAAACAGCACTTTTAGACAATGAAGAAATCGTAAAGGCCTGTGAATTAGCGAAAGCAGCAGGAGCTGATTTTGTCAAAACATCGACAGGATTCTCTACTGGCGGAGCGGTTGTTGCTGATGTCAAACTGATGCGTGAAACAGTGGGCCCTGAAATGGGTGTGAAAGCATCTGGCGGCATCCATAACGAAGCAGAAGCAGCAGCAATGGTCGAAGCAGGAGCAAATCGTTTAGGAACCAGTGCAAGTGTAGCAATCGTTACAGGGTCAACGGGGGCTGGCTACTAATTCAATAAAGTGAGGTTCATCATGACAAAAGCGAAAAAAGAGTGGATCGAAACGGCAGTTGCCGCATTAGACAAAGCTTACGTTCCTTATTCTAAATTTCCAGTTGGGGCCTGCTTGGTCACCAAAAAAGGAACCATCTATCAAGGCATCAATATCGAAAATGCTTCGTTTGGCTTAACGAATTGCGCGGAACGCACCGCATTTTTCAAAGCAATTTCAGAAGGCGAAAAAGACTTTCAACACTTAGTTGTTGCTGGTCATACGCCAGAGCCTATCTCACCTTGCGGCGCCTGCCGCCAAGTAATGGTTGAGTTCTGTCAGCCGGATATGCCAGTCACTCTTGTGGGAGACGATGGTATAATCAAAGAGACAACTGTCGAAGGGTTGCTGCCATATTATTTTACGAACAAAGATCTATAAACCATGTTCATTCAGTCGAAGCGGCTGTTGAAAAATAAAAACTATTTTATAGGGGGCTTTACAGCAATGAAAAAAGCAAAATTATTTAGTTTAGGAATTGTTGCAGTGGCTGGGTTGACACTACTTGGTGCATGTGGCAATGGAGGAAAGTCAGGTTCGACTGATTCAACAGGCGGCGGTTCTGCAGACGGCAAAACAGATGCAGCACACAGTGTAGCAATCGTTACCGATATCGGTGGTGTAGATGACCGTTCATTCAACCAATCTGCTTGGGAAGGTTTGGAAGCTTGGGGGAAAGAACATAACATCGCTCGCGGTGTTGGTGGATATGACTACGTTCAATCAAATGAAGCTTCAGAATATACAACAAACGTAAATGGTGCTGTCCAAAACGGATTCAAAACGATTTTTGGTGTCGGTTACTTATTGAAAGATTCAATTGAAGCAGCTGCAGCACAAAACCCTGATACTCAATTTGGGATTATCGATGATGTCATCGAAGGCAAAGACAATGTTGTTTCTGCAACCTTCAAAGACAACGAAGCAGCTTACTTAGCTGGTTTTGCAGCAGCTTATACAACAAAAACAAACAAAGTTGGCTTTATCGGCGGTGAAGAAGGTGTCGTAATCGACCGTTTTGAAGCTGGTTTTATCAAAGGTGTCGAAGATGCTTCTAAAGCATTAGGCAAAGAGATCAAAATTGATTCTCAATATGCAGCATCATTTGGTGACCCTGCAAAAGGGAAAGCCCTAGCAGCTTCAATGTACCAAGGCGGCGTTGACGTAATCTTCCATGCTTCAGGTGGTACTGGTGCTGGTGTCTTCCAAGAAGCAAAAGCAATCAATGAACAATTGAACGAAGCTGACCTTGCAGACAAAAAAGTTTGGGTTATCGGTGTAGATAGCGACCAACAAGACGAAGGTGCATACAAAACAAAAGACGGCAAAGAAGACAACTTCACATTGGCTTCAACACTTAAAGGTGTAGGCGCAGCCGTACAAGATATTTCAACACGTGCATTAGAAGATAACTTCCCTGGCGGCGAACACATCGTTTATGGTTTGAAAGACGGCGGTGTAGATATCACTGAAGGTTTCTTATCAGATGATGCAAAAGCAGCGATCGAAACAGCAAAACAAGATGTGATTGATGGCAAAGTTGAAGTGCCAGAAAAACCAGAAAAATAAGCAAGTTTTTTAAAACAATGAATTAAAAAAAGACAAGAAATTCTGAACGATAGTAGAGTTGAGCGATTCGCTATCGTTCAGATGCTCGTCTTGCTAATACATCTTTAGTGGTTAATGTCTTGATGAAAGCTGTTGAGTTTTCATGAGGATAATAACCATCCTAAGCAATAGCATTTATTTGTATTAAAAATTGTTGTGTCACTGAGTGTGAGAGCGAATTAGAAAGTAAGGATGTGAGAAACTTGGCTGAAGAAAAATATGTTGTAGAAATGCGCCATATCACCAAAGAGTTTGGAACCTTCAAAGCCAATGACGATGTCAACTTACAAGTAAGGCCGGGAGAAATCCACGCATTGCTTGGGGAAAACGGAGCTGGCAAGTCGACCTTGATGAATATGCTGTCAGGTTTGTTAGAACCGACATCAGGCGATATCTTGATGAATGGGGAGAAAGTGAATATTACTAGCCCTACAGCAGCTAATAAACTTGGCATTGGTATGGTCCATCAGCATTTTATGCTGGTTGACGCGTTTACTGTCACGGAAAATATCATTTTAGGAAGCGAACCAAATAAATTGGGTGTGTTGGACCGTAAAAAAGCCCGCAAAGAAATCAAACGGGTTTCTGAGCAATATGGCTTATCGGTTGACCCAGATGCTTATGTGCGAGACATCTCAGTCGGGATGGAACAGCGTGTGGAGATTCTAAAAACATTATACCGGGGTGCAGATGTACTGATTTTTGATGAACCAACTGCAGTACTGACACCACAAGAAATCGAAGAATTGATTGTCATTATGAGAGGACTTGTTCGGGAAGGAAAATCCATCATTTTGATTACTCATAAGTTGGATGAAATCAAAGCAGTAGCGGACCGTTGTACAGTGATTCGCCGAGGCAAAGGAATAGGTACAGTCAATGTCAAAGACGTAACGTCACAGCAATTGGCAGATATGATGGTTGGTCGTTCTGTTTCCTTCAAAACACCGAAAAAACCTGCAGAACCAAAAGAAGTCGTCCTGTCTATCGAAAACTTAGTTGTAAAAGAAAATCGCGGCCTAGAGGCTGTTAAAGGCTTAAGTTTGGAAGTGCGGGCCGGGGAAGTTCTGGGGATTGCCGGAATAGATGGCAACGGACAGTCGGAATTGCTACAGGCAATCACAGGATTAAGAAAATCCGAAAGCGGCAAAGTCTTATTGAATGGTGACGACATTACAAATTTCAAGCCTCGTAAAGTAACGGAGGCAGGTGTCGGGCATGTGCCGGAAGACCGTCATAAATATGGATTGGTTCTAGACATGATGCTTTCAGAGAACATTGCTTTACAAACGTATTATCAAAAACCGCTGAGCAATTATGGCGTGCTGGACTACGGGGAAATGAATGAATTTGCCCGTGGATTGATCCAAGAGTTTGATGTCCGTACAGTCAATGAGATTGTTCCTGCTCGTGCCCTCTCTGGCGGGAATCAGCAAAAGGCGATTATTGCACGGGAAATCAGCCGTGATCCGGATCTTTTGATCGTAGCGAACCCAACACGGGGCTTAGACGTAGGCGCAATTGAGTTTATCCATAAACGTTTGATCGAACAGCGGGACAAATTCAAAGCTGTCTTGTTAGTCAGCTTCGAATTAGATGAGATTTTGAACGTATCAGACCGAATCGCCGTTATCCATGCTGGTGAGATTGTTGGCGTCGTTGATCCGAAAGAGACATCAGAAAAAGAACTCGGATTACTAATGGCGGGTTATTCATTAGAAGAAGCCCGACGCGAGCTACAAATGGAGGAAGTAGGTGGTTCTGTTGAATAACCGCAAAGAAAAAATTCGGAACCTGCTTGTGCCGATCATTGCTGTTCTGCTTGGTTTTATCCTTGGTGGAATCATCATGGCGGCATTTGGCTACAGCCCAATCGATGGGTATCTTCAAATGTTCCGTACCGTATTTATCAATGGTCAAAGCGGCGGATTGAATGCTAGAAATATTGGTGAGATTTTCGTTACAGCTGGTCCACTGATTTTTACGGCTTTGGGATTCGCAGTAGCGAATTCTGCAGGATTCTTTAATATCGGTCTTTCTGGACAAGCATTAGCAGGATGGGTAGCAAGTATCTGGGTCGCATTGTCTATGCCAGATGCTCCTCGAATCATCGTGTTGCCTACCGCTATTCTTGTAGGGGCAGCCTGTGGTGCAATTGCTGCAGCTATTCCAGGTATCTTACGTGCCTTCTTTGGTACGAGTGAAGTTATCGTAACTATTATGATGAATTATATTTTATTGTATACAGGAAATCATATCGTCAATAACGTCATGAATGAATCCATGATCACAACAAAAGGTGTGACCAAAATGGTAGGCGACAATGCCTCTTTACAAACACCTTTCTTAGCAAATTTGACCAACAATTCCCGGTTAAACATTGGTATTTTCATGGCACTGATCTTCCTCGTGTTGATTTGGTTCATGATGAAGAAAACAACGTTAGGTTATGAGATTCGAGCAGTTGGTTTGAATCCAACCGCATCTGAGTATGCTGGGATGAGCAGCAAACGGACAATCATTATTTCAATGATCATCTCTGGAACATTAGCTGGATTAGGTGGCGTCGTTCAAGGTTTGGGAACTTTTGAAAACTTCTTCGTTCAAGGTTCGTCATTGAGTATTGGTTTTGATGGGATGGCAGTCTCATTATTAGGCAGCGGGTCTTCGATTGGGATTTTACTTTCTGCATTGCTGTTCAGTGTTCTTAAACTGGGCGGACAAGGAATGCAGTTTGCAGGGATTCCTTCAGAACTTGTTGATGTCGACATTGCGATCATCATCTTCTTCGTTGCAATCAGCTACGTGATTCGTTTTGTATTAGCTAAAATCTTTGATGGCAAAAAGGAAGTCGCTGTTGTCCAAGAAATTGAAGCAAAGCCAAATAATCAAGATCAGGAAGGAGGAACCATCTAATGAATATCAGTTTAATTTCTTCGATCGTCACACAAACGTTGATTTATGCTGCACCATTGATTCTGACTGCACTGGGCGGCGTTTTCTCAGAGCGAAGCGGGATCGTTAACGTAGGTCTTGAAGGAATCATGGTGATGGGTGCCTTCAGTTCGATCGTTTTCAATATTGAATTTGCGTCACAATTTGGTGCATGGACACCTTGGTTAGGAATGTTAGTCGGCGGGTTAGTAGGAATGGCCTTCTCACTGCTGCATGCTGTAGCCACCATCAACTTTAGAGCAGATCACATTATCAGTGGTACCGTAATGAATTTGATGGCGCCAGCGCTGGCTGTCTTCTTAGTTAAAGCCATCTATAACAAAGGGCAAACAGACAATATTCAACAAACATTAGGGTATTTCAATTTTCCTGTGTTGCGTGATATTCCTGTGATTGGTCCAATCTTCTTTAACCAAACGTTTTTACCTGCTTACTTTGCGATCTTGATTTCTGTGATTGCTTGGTTTGTCATCTTTAAAACACGATTTGGCTTACGGCTACGTTCCGTGGGTGAACACCCTCAGGCAGCAGATACCTTAGGAATCAATGTCTATGTGATGCGCTATTCTGGCGTGTTGATCTCCGGTTTCCTAGGCGGAATGGGTGGCGCGTTATTTGCCCAATCAATCGCTGGTCGTTTTGCTGTAACAACGATTGCCGGTCAAGGGTTTATCTCAATGGCAGCAATGATCTTTGGTAAATGGAATCCGTTAGGTGCGATGGGCGCTGCAATTTTCTTCGGCTTTGCGCAAAACATCAGTATCGTTGGCGGACAATTGCCAATCATTTCCTCCATTCCAGCGGTTTATCTACAAGCAGCACCCTATGCGTTAACAATTATTGTTCTAGTGCTGTTCCTTGGGAAAGCGGCAGGACCTAAAGCTAACGGTAAGAACTACATCAAATCTAAATAATTTTTTCTGTATGAAAGGGTGGGGCTATGGGACATGTTTGTGTTGCTGTGCCCTGCCCTTCTTTTTTGTGTAGCAGCAAGAAACCCAATATCTCAAACATCCTTAAAGGCAAATCTTTCTTATTTCTAGTATGATAAGAAAAGAATAACAATAAAAGAAAGTAGGGAAAAGAATGTTTAAACGTGTACATTTGATCGTAATGGATTCTGTAGGTATCGGTGAAGCGCCCGATGCAGAAAAATTTGGTGACGTTGGTTCTGATACATTAGGACATATCGCCAAAGAAGCTGGATTGACGATTCCTCATTTGGAACAGTTAGGTCTTGGTACGATCCGACCGCTGGATGGTGTCAAAAATGTAGCAGACCATGACGGCTATGCAACGAAACTAGAAGAAATCTCTGTCGGAAAAGATACCATGACTGGACACTGGGAAATCATGGGTTTGAATATTCAAAAACCGTTTCGTGTGTTTCCTGACGGATTTCCTCAAGAATTGCTGCAACAAATCGAAGAATTTTCTGGACGTAAAATCGTCTGCAACAAACCTTATTCCGGTACAGCAGTCATTGATGATTACGGTGAACACCAAATGAAAACAGGCGATTTGATCGTTTATACGTCTGCCGATCCAGTCTTGCAAATTGCAGCTCATGAAGAAATCATTCCGTTGGAAGAATTGTACCGCATTTGCCAATATGTGCGTGATATTACCAAAGATGAACCATATATGATCGGCCGCATCATTGCTCGCCCTTATGTTGGTGAACCAGGAAACTTCACCCGGACAAGCAACCGGCATGACTATGCACTGGATCCTTTTGGACACACAGTGTTGGATTCGTTGAAAAATGCTGGCAAAGACGTCATCGCTGTCGGAAAGATCAATGACATCTTCAATGGTCAAGGAATCACTGATTCAGTAAGAACAAAGAGCAATATGGATGGTGTGGATCAGCTATTGAATGTGATGAAGCAAGACTTTACCGGTCTAAGTTTTACTAATTTAGTTGATTTCGATGCGCTTTACGGCCATCGCCGGGATGTTGTCGGTTATGCTCATGCCATTGAAGATTTCGATTTAAGAATCCCAGAGATTCTGGATGCCATGGCTGACGATGATTTATTAATGATCACAGCCGATCACGGAAATGATCCAACCTTTACTGGGACTGATCATACAAGAGAATATGTACCATTATTGGTTTACAGCAAACAATTTAAAGGACAAGGCCAACTACCCCAAGGCCATTATGCCGATATTTCAGCAACAATTGCAGAAAACTTTGCAGTACCGGCAACAGAAAATGGGGAAAGCTTCCTAAATCATTTAAATTAGAGGTGGAGAAATGACAACATTACATGAGAAATTGCAGGAAACAACGACATTCATCAAGGAAAAAGGGGTAGGATCTATTGATTTTGGTTTGATCTTAGGTTCAGGATTAGGTGAATTAGCAGATGAGATTGAAAATCCAATTGTGCTGCCTTATAACGATATCCCTCATTTTCCAGTTTCAACAGTCGTCGGGCATGCCGGACAACTAGTTTATGGTACATTATCTGGAAAAAAAGTATTGGCGATGCAAGGTCGTTTCCATTACTATGAAGGACATTCCATGCAGACAGTTACTTTCCCTGTTCGAGTAATGGCGGCCCTTGAAGCACATTCACTTGTTGTGACGAACGCATGCGGCGGAGTGAATGAAAGTTTCCAACCTGGTGATTTGATGTTGATCACGGATCAAATCAATTTCATGGGGGACAATCCATTGATTGGGGCTAACGAAGAAGAAATGGGACCACGATTCCCTGATATGAGCCAGGCTTATCATCCAAGCTACCGGGAAACAGCAAAACAAATTGCAGAAACAAAAGGTCTCCACTTAAAAGAAGGAGTTTACATGGGCTTTTCTGGGCCGACTTATGAAACACCTGCTGAAATTCGATTTGCTCGTACGATCGGTGCAGATGCTGTGGGGATGTCGACGGTTCCTGAGGTAATCGTAGCTGTTCATAGTGGCTTGAAAGTGTTGGGCGTTTCATGTATCACCAATCTAGCTGCTGGTATGCAAGCAAGCCTGAACCATGAAGAAGTCGTAGAGACAACAGAACGGGTCAAAGCCGAATTTAAAGCGCTGATCAAAGAAACTTTAGCGAATCTGTAAAACAAGCAAACCCTAAAAAAAGAGCATAAAAGAGAAGTAGAAAAGGAGCGAAAAGATGAGCGTTCATATTGAAGCAAAAGCAGGCGAGATTGCTGATAAGATTTTATTACCTGGCGATCCTCTACGCGCAAAATACATTGCAGAAACATTTTTAGAAGACCCGATCTGTTATAACAATGTCCGAGGGATGCTCGGTTATACCGGTGTCTACAAAGGTGAGCGAGTATCAGTACAAGGAACTGGTATGGGGATGCCTTCTGCGACCATTTATGCCCATGAATTGATCAATTCTTATGGCGTGAAAAAATTGATTCGTGTCGGCACTTGTGGCGCGATTTCTAAAGATGTTCATGTTCGGGACTTAGTGATCGCCCAAGCTGCAGCGACAAGTTCTTCCATGGTAGCAAAGAATTTTCAAAGTTTTCATTTTCCGCCAATCGCAGATTTCGACTTGTTGCGTAAAGCGTATGATACAGCGATTGCATCCGGTTTTACCACCCACGTTGGGAACATTTTATCGGAAGATACTTTCTATAAAGATGATATGGCAGAAACAGTGGAATTGGCTGATCTTGGTGTATTAGGTGTTGAGATGGAGGCCGCTGCGCTTTACTATTTAGGAGCAAAATTCCACGTACAGACCTTAGCGATCTGCACAGTCAGTGATCATATCATCACTGGAGAAGAAACAACAGCGGAAGAGAGACAAACAACATTCAATGATATGATCAAAGTTGGCTTAGAAACAGCTATCTCCTAATCCTTTTTCTTATCCTACAGCCTACAAAAAATTTTCTATTCCTGTATCGCTTTCTGATTGACTCCTTAGACAATGGGAGCCAGTCAGAAAGTGATTTTTTGTTAAATGATTGATTGAATCTTTCTAGCTAGTTGGAATAGTTGCACTTTTGGACGAAAATGGTTTAATTAAAGAAAAGGAGGTTGGAGCATGAATAATTTTACTTTTCAGGTGACAACGGATATACGTTTTGGGAAAGATCGGTTAAATGAGTTGCCGGAAGTATTGAATACTTTCGGAAAAAATGTCCTATTGGTCTATGGCGGCGGCAGTATCAAAAAAAGCGGACTTTATGATCAAGTCATGGCGCAATTGCAAAACAATGACAATCAAGTAACAGAATTAGCAGGAGTTGAACCAAACCCTCGGATTGAAACAGTAGCAAAAGGGGCAGAACTCTGCCGCACTGAAAAAATTGATGTGATTCTTGCAGTCGGAGGCGGCTCCGTGATTGATTGCAGCAAAGTGATCGCAGGTGCTGCTTGCAGTGAGGAAGATCCTTGGACTTTAGTGACTAAACGCAGCTACCAAGGGCCAGCATTGCCATTAGTTACGGTTTTGACATTAGCTGCAACTGGTAGTGAAATGAATCGGGGAGCAGTTATCACGAACCTTACAGCGAAACAAAAATTAGGAGTCCACGGTCCTAATTTCTTGCCGAAGGTTTCTTTCTTAGACCCCACATGGACCTTTAGCGTCAATCGCTATCAAACAGCGGCTGGTTCTGCAGATATTATGAGTCATCTGATCGAAAACTACTTTAGTACAACAGAGAATACGGATGTACAAGACGGCATCGCAGAAGGGCTGTTGAAAGCGGTAATCACAAATTTGCCGATTGCTTTGGATACCCCAGATGACTATGATGCTCGGGCAAACTTGATGTGGGCAAGTACATTGGCGTTAAATGGGTTGACAGGTAGTGGGAAAGCCGGTGCGTGGTCGTGCCATCCAATGGAACATGAGTTGAGTGCTTTTTATGATATTACTCATGGGATCGGCTTAGCCATCTTGACGCCCCGCTGGATGCTTCATGTGTTGAATGAGACAACAGCACCTAAGTTGGCTCGCTTTGCCCGTGAAGTATTCCAAGTAGAAGAAGCGGTCCCAGAAATGGCAGCTCGGATGGGGATTCAAAAGTTATACGATTTCTTCCTTGCTTGCGGGATCCCAATGACTTTACCAGAAGTGGGGATCGAAGATGATCGTCATTTTGAAGAAATGGCCAAACAAGCAGTAGCATTTAGTTCAATTGCGACAAATGCCTACGTACCGTTGACAGAATCTGATGTCATTGCCATTTATCAAGAGGCTTTGACCCCTTCAGAGTATCTCTAAATGAAGAAACCCTGACAGAATAGACAAATAATCGGTAGGGTAATTGGTATCCTACCGATTATTTGTCTGTGTACTTCTATCAAAGAATTATCTTGAATAATGGATACGGCGCAAGATCTCTTGTGCGATCACACCATGTCCGGCGATTGTTGGATGGACACCATCTTCCCCAGTATAATAAGATGAATGTTTTTTGACAGTACGTTCAGCGAATAAGCCGTCTAAAGGAAGGTAGTCACAACCAAATTCAGCAGCTAGTTCACGAATGGAATGGATCTTGGGATCCAAATCCTTCCGCCATTGTTTGCGATCTGCTGGATAAGGAAGAACAAATGGCTCTAAAAGCAGGATTTTCTTGATCCCACTTTCGGTCACTTGCTGCAAAAATTGCCGATAATCACTAGCAAATGTCGCGGTTGCTTCGGGTGTGCCGAAAGAGGAGGTGCCAATATTGTGCCAGGTATCATTGATACCGATCAAGAAAATCAGTAGATCTGGCTTTAAATCAATGCAGTCTTCCTCGATGCGATTTAAGATATCGCGAATTTTATTCCCGCTAATGCCGCGGTTAACAAATGACAAGTTTGCATCTGGGTATTCTGCAGCTAGATGGGCTGCCACAAAGGCGGGAAATCCTTTTCCCAGATCCGTAGCATCGAGTCGATCACGGCCGCAGTCGGTGATGCTATCTCCAAGAAATAGTAGCGTATCATTTTTACAGAGTGTGGTCATCATTCCAAGCTCCTTTCGTATGCGGTTTCAATTATAACGAATATTTCTCAGGAAACCAATCAAAAAAAGACTGTGCCGTCAGTCAGGAAGAATACTCTTGCTCTGACTTGCAGCACAGCCTTGGCTGTTAATGATTATAAGTAATATTTTTTCGCAACTGTTAGATCATCGTTCAATTCATAAACAAGTGGTTGACCTGTTGGAATTTCAAGATCCATGATGTCTTCATCAGAGATACCTTCGATGTGTTTTGCTAACGCACGTAGAGAGTTTCCGTGAGCGGCAACTAAAACAGTTTTGTTGTCTTTCAATGCAGGTGCGATTTCATCTTGCCAGAAAGGTAATGCACGTTCTAGCGTTACTTTCAAGTTTTCGCCGCCAGGTACGTCGCGAGGATCAAGCATTGCATAACGACGATCGTTTGCTGCAGAACCTTCATCAGATGCATCCATCAATGGAGGCAATACATCGTAGGAACGACGCCAGATGTGAACTTGTTCGTCTCCGTATTTTTCAGCAGTTTCTTTTTTGTTCAATCCTTGTAGTTTACCGTAGTGACGTTCGTTCAAACGCCAAGATTTGATTGTTGGCACCCATAGTTGATCAGAATATTCTAAAATGTAGTTACAAGTTTTGATGGCACGAGTTAATACAGATGTGTAGGCAACATCGAATTCGATGCCGGCTTCTTTGATTTTACGTCCGCCCTCGATTGCTTCTTCGACACCTTCTGGCGCTAAATCTACATCGGCCCAACCAGTAAATTGGTTCAATTTATTCCATTCGCTTAGTCCGTGACGAGAAAATACTAATTTTGGCATGTAAAACTCTCCTTTTAGATATTAGATATTTTTCTGAAATTTTCAATTCCCTGTTTATTGTACACTTTTTCGCAAAGAATTTCTACGTATTTAGCGTAAAACCTTGTTTCTTAAAAAAGAAACAGAAAAAAACGTCTTTCTTCAAGACGTTCTTTTTTATTTCTGAATCATTTTGTCTGACAGGATCGGCGCACAGAAAAAAAGATGAAGCACCGGATTCAGACAAGTGATTAATGACTGTATACTTTATCCAATTCTTCTTCTGAAAGTTTTATGTATTTATAGCAGGTTCCGACAGAAACACCGCATTTTGTGGAGATGAATTGAATCGTCTCTTTTTTATCGTAATAAAGCTGGCGAATTTTTTTGATGGTTTTTGGATCGATTTTTGGACGTCCGCCAATTTTGCCGTTCTTTCGGGCATTGTTCAATCCGACTAATGTCCGTTCTTTGATTAAGGCTTGTTCCATCGCTGCCAAACCTTCCATTAAATTGAAATAAATCGCCCCCATGGGTTCTCTCGTATCGATGTTTTCTGCTAGAGAAACTAGGTGAAGGTTTCTTTTTCTTAGAAGATCTGTCAATTCAGTTAATTGCCGGGTTGTTTTACCTAAACGATGAAGTTCAGAAACAACCAGCGTTTCCCCAGACTGCATACGAGCAATCACAGATTCTAATGAGTGGTTATCACAGTTTTCTTCGTAGGCATAGGTTTCGTGGAACAATTCTGTACAACCAAATTCTTTTAGTTTGTTTAATTGTTCACTTGATTCTTTATCAATAATTGTTGTGCGAGCATAACCGATGACTTTCATAGCCGCTCCTTCCTATTCTTTTTTATTTGAATGTAGCATAAATGAGGCATAAATGATAGAGAAAACTTGCACAAAAATGAATTTAACTCTAGAAAAATGAAGAAAAATACGTAGAACCTCGAACAAAAGGAGCAAGTGCTCCTTTTGTTGCTAGAGGCATCAGCGAACGCTGCGGGTCTCAGGTCCATCATCTTGTCCAATGATGATCGTATGGACCATATCCAAGAAGAGCCCGTGCTCTACAACACCGACGGTTTGATCTAGTTCATGAGCCAATGCAACTGGTTCATTGATGGTTTGTAGATGAAGATCAATGATGTAATGACCGCAATCAGTTTTTAGCGGCGTGCCATCTTCGGCTAGGCGAAGGACAGGGTGATAGTTTTTTTCTGTAAACAATCGCATCAATTGCTGACTGCCATAGGGAATCACTTCTACAGGTAATGGGAATGCACCTAATTTTTCAACGATCTTTGATTTATCAACAATCCAAAGAACTTTTTTAGAGTAGGTTGCGACGATTTTTTCAAAAAGCAGTGCGGCACCGCCACCTTTGATTCCATGATAGTCTCCACTAATCTCATCTGCACCATCGATCGTTAAATCGACACTTGCCACTTCATCGATCGTTTTGACCGGGATCCCTAACGATTCTGCTTGTTTTTTTGATGCCCAGGATGTTGGTACACCAACGATCGACAAGTTTTCTTCTTTCACTCTGCGCCCCAATTCTTCGATCATGTAATACGCAGTTGAACCAGTTCCTAAACCGACGACCATACCGTCAGTGACATAGCTGGCCGCTTCAATACCGACCATCTCTTTTAGATTCATTATTGACCCACCTCTAATAAAATACTATTTTCATCTTTATTATATAGTAAGAAGAAGTAAAAAGGAGGCGCAAGGGAGAGTTTTTTTATAAAATTTTGGCAGTTGCTCCTTTCATAAAAAATCATTGGAGAGATGGTTGACAGAGTCTTTTTATCATGGTATTCTATCAAAGGTGCTTTATCTACAGGTCTCTCGTTGGAGACGTGCTGACTGTTTATCAAAGCATATTTGATAAGAATGCAGAGAATGCATTATTTTTTATCGCAAAAAAAGAACCACCTGGATGTGTGGAACTATAAAGCGAATCAAGGAAGGAGGAAAACTAGGGATGCCTACAATTAATCAATTAGTACGTAAACCTCGTAAATCCAAGGTTGAAAAATCAAATTCACCAGCATTGAACAAAGGATACAACAGTTTCAAAAAAGCTCAAACGAATGTTAACTCACCTCAAAAGCGTGGGGTAGCTACTCGTGTGGGAACTATGACACCGAAAAAACCGAACTCAGCTCTACGTAAATATGCGCGTGTTCGTTTGTCAAACTTGATTGAAGTGACAGCTTATATTCCAGGTATCGGTCACAACTTGCAAGAACACAGTGTGGTATTGCTACGCGGTGGACGTGTAAAAGACTTACCAGGGGTACGTTACCATATCGTTCGTGGTGCATTGGATACTGCCGGTGTTAACGATCGTAAACAATCTCGTTCTAAATATGGAACAAAACGTCCTAAAGCTTAATTTTGATTCAAACTACAAATGAAACTATTTAATCAGAACTGATATTTCGGAAGGAGGAGTTACGGATGCCTCGTAAAGGTCCTGTTGCAAAACGTGATGTTTTACCAGATCCTATTTATAACTCAAAATTAGTAACTCGTTTGATCAACCGTGTAATGGTTGATGGTAAACGCGGTGTTGCTGCAAATATTATCTACAATGCTTTTGGCATTATCAAAGAATCTACAGGAAATGATCCATTGGAAGTTTTCGAACAAGCAATGAAGAACATTATGCCTGTATTGGAAGTTAAAGCTCGCCGTGTCGGTGGTTCTAACTACCAAGTCCCAGTTGAAGTTCGTCCAGAACGTCGTACAACTCTAGGTCTTCGTTGGGTGGTAAACTACGCTCGTTTGCGTGGCGAACACACAATGGAAGAACGTCTTGCGAAAGAAATCATGGATGCAGCAAACAACACTGGTGCTTCTGTGAAGAAACGCGAAGACACACACAAAATGGCGGAAGCCAACCGCGCATTTGCTCACTATCGTTGGTAAGATCCTCACTGCTTTTTATTGGAAGGTACTGAGACAACCTTAGCTTAGGTTTAAGTAAGAATGAGAGGGGAACAACCTAGAATGGCAAGAGAATTTTCGCTAGAAAAAACTCGTAATATCGGGATCATGGCCCACGTTGACGCTGGTAAAACAACGACAACTGAACGTATCCTTTATTACACAGGTAAAATCCATAAAATTGGTGAAACACATGAAGGTGCTTCTCAAATGGACTGGATGGAACAAGAACAAGAACGTGGGATTACGATCACTTCTGCTGCGACAACTGCGCAATGGAAAGAAAACCGCGTAAATATCATCGACACTCCTGGACACGTGGACTTCACAATTGAAGTACAACGTTCACTACGGGTTCTTGACGGTGCTGTAACAGTATTGGACTCACAATCTGGTGTAGAACCACAAACTGAAACAGTTTGGCGTCAAGCGACAGATTACCGCGTACCACGTATCGTATTCTGTAACAAAATGGATAAAATCGGTGCAGACTTCTTATACTCTGTATCTACTTTACATGATCGCTTGCAAGCAAATGCTCACCCAATCCAATTACCAATTGGTGCGGAAGATGACTTTACTGGTATCATCGATCTAGTAAAAATGAAAGCTGAGATCTATACAAACGATTTAGGAACAGAGATTCAAGAAACTGAAATTCCTGAAGAGTACAAAGAATTAGCTGAAGAATGGCGCGAAAAATTAGTTGAAGCTGTTGCAGATACTGACGAAGAGCTAATGATGAAATTCTTGGAAGGTGAAGAAATCACTGAAGAAGAATTGAAAGCTGGTATCCGTCAAGCGACATTGACTGTTGAATTTTTCCCAGTTCTTTGTGGTTCAGCCTTCAAAAACAAAGGGGTTCAATTGATGTTGGATGCAGTCATCGACTACCTTCCTTCACCACTTGATGTTCCTGCAATCAAAGGGATCAATCCTAAAACTGACGAAGAAACTGATCGTCCTGCTGACGATGAAGCGCCTTTTGCTTCACTAGCATTTAAAGTAATGACTGACCCATTCGTAGGTCGTTTGACATTCTTCCGTGTGTATTCAGGTGTCTTGAACTCTGGATCATATGTCTTGAATGCTTCAAAAGACAAACGCGAACGTATCGGTCGTATCCTGCAAATGCACGCGAACACTCGTGCAGAAATCCAAACAGTTTATTCAGGCGATATCGCTGCAGCTGTTGGTTTGAAAGATACAACAACAGGGGATACATTGTGTGACGAAAAATCACCAGTTATCCTTGAATCAATCGAATTCCCAGAACCAGTTATCGAAGTAGCTGTTGAACCTAAATCAAAAGCTGACCAAGATAAAATGGGTGTGGCTTTACAAAAACTTGCTGAAGAAGATCCTTCATTCCGTGTAGAAACAAACGCTGAAACTGGCGAAACTGTTATCGCAGGGATGGGTGAACTTCACTTGGACGTCCTTGTTGACCGTATGCGTCGCGAATTTAAAGTTGAAGCAAACGTTGGTGCGCCTCAAGTTTCTTACCGCGAAACATTCCGTGCTTCTACGCAAGCCGAAGGTAAATTTGTACGTCAGTCTGGTGGTAAAGGTCAATACGGTCACGTATGGATCGAATTTACACCAAACGAAGAAGGTAAAGGCTTCGAATTCGAAAACGCAATTGTCGGTGGTGTGGTTCCACGTGAATACATCCCAGCAGTTGAAAAAGGACTTGAAGACTCAATGGCTAACGGTGTTCTAGCTGGTTATCCATTGGTTGACATCAAAGCCAAGCTTTACGATGGTTCATACCATGATGTCGATTCAAGTGAAACAGCCTTCCGTGTGGCAGCTTCAATGGCTTTACGTGCTGCAGCGAAGAAAGCTAATCCAGTGATTCTTGAACCAATGATGAAAGTTGTTATCACTGTTCCTGAAGATTACTTAGGTGATGTTATGGGACACGTAACTGCTCGTCGTGGACGTGTTGAAGGTATGGAAGCGCATGGTAACTCACAAATCGTTAACGCGATTGTTCCATTGGCTGAAATGTTCGGATATGCAACAACACTTCGTTCATCTACTCAAGGACGCGGTACTTTCATGATGACATTTGATCACTATGAAGATGTACCTAAGTCTGTTCAAGAAGAAATCATCAAGAAAAACGGCGGCAAAGCTGAATAATTGATGCACAAATGCGAAATTCAGTAAAAAGCTATATTTTTTATGAAGTTTCGTGTACAATATTATCGATGATAAGGGATGGGGGGCTTCGCGCCCTCTACCTATCAAATATAAAAAATAAACTGTATTTTTAGGAGGAACATTTTAAAATGGCAAAAGAAAAATTTGACCGTTCTAAACCCCACGTAAACATTGGTACGATCGGACACGTTGACCATGGTAAAACTACACTTACAGCTGCTATCACAACTGTATTATCTAAAAAAGGTTTGGCACAAGCTTCTGCTTACGACCAAATCGATGGTGCTCCAGAAGAACGCGAACGCGGAATCACTATCTCAACTGCTCACGTTGAGTATGAAACTGAAGCTCGCCACTACGCTCACGTAGACTGCCCAGGACACGCGGACTATGTTAAAAACATGATCACTGGTGCTGCGCAAATGGACGGTGCGATCTTAGTAGTATCTGCTGCTGACGGTCCTATGCCTCAAACTCGTGAACACATCTTGTTATCACGTAACGTTGGCGTACCATACATCGTTGTTTTCTTGAACAAAATGGATATGGTTGATGACGAAGAATTGCTAGAATTAGTTGAAATGGAAGTTCGTGACCTATTGTCTGAATATGACTTCCCAGGCGACGATGTTCCTGTAATCGCTGGTTCTGCTTTGAAAGCTCTTGAAGGAGATCCTTCATACGAAGAAAAAATCATGGAATTGATGGCTGCAGTTGACGAATACGTTCCAACTCCAGAACGTGATACTGACAAACCATTCATGATGCCAGTCGAAGACGTATTCTCAATCACTGGACGTGGTACTGTTGCTACAGGCCGTGTTGAACGTGGACAAGTTCGCGTTGGTGATGAAGTAGAAATCGTTGGTATTGCTGACGAAACTGCTAAAACAACTGTAACAGGTGTTGAAATGTTCCGTAAATTGTTAGACTATGCTGAAGCAGGGGATAACATTGGTGCATTGCTACGTGGGGTTGCTCGTGAAGACATCCAACGTGGACAAGTATTGGCTAAAGCTGGTACAATCACACCTCATACAAAATTCAAAGCTGAAGTTTATGTTTTGACAAAAGAAGAAGGTGGACGTCACACTCCATTCTTCACTAACTACCGTCCTCAGTTCTACTTCCGTACAACTGACGTAACTGGTGTTGTTGAATTGCCAGAAGGAACTGAAATGGTTATGCCTGGCGATAACGTAACAATCGACGTTGAATTGATCCACCCAATCGCTATCGAAGACGGAACTCGTTTCTCAATTCGTGAAGGCGGACGTACTGTTGGTTCAGGCGTTGTAACTGAAATCAAAGCTTAATTGACTTGATGCATGCAAAAAGCAGAAGCGCTAGCGCTTCTGCTTTTTTTTGCTTGAAAATTTTTATTTGATCAATTTTTGATCTTTTAGAAACTGATCAAAGCCTTAGTCAGGGACACGGCCGTAGAAATTGGCGAATTTTTCGGACCAAGGCATTGTTTCTCTCGCTTCACCGAAGGCGGTCATGATTTGGTCATAGTCTTCGATCGCTTGATAGGAATAATCCTGGTATTTGTTGTAATGGATTACCGCCTCTTGAGGCAAGCGAGGCTTGAGAGCCATATCTACAATTGGTTTGCCAATACTTAATCCAGCCACAGGGTAAACGTATTCTGGCAGTTCGAGCAATTCGGCGATCGCTTTGCTGTCTTTGCGGACACTACCGGAAATAACTGTTCCTAGACCAAGAGATTCCGCAGCAATGGCAGCTGACTGTAAAGCGATACTAGCATCGGTTGTTGCGATCAACAATGGTTGTAGACCTTCATCAACCAGATAAGGTGTTTGTTTTTTCTCAGCAACTTTCTTGGTGCGGTTTAAATCAGCCAAGAAAAGTAAAAAGATAGAACTTTCAGCGATATGAGGATTACCTGGATTCCAAGTAACCAGCTGTTGTCGAAGTGAACGATCATCGATCACGAGAATGGAATAAGCTTGCCCGTTCATCCAGCTAGGTGCTTGTCGTGCAGCAGATAAAATTGCTTCTAACTGCTCCTTTGATAATTGATAGTTGCTATCGAATTGGCGATAAGTGCGGTGGTTGGTTAATAGATCAATTGTTTCATTCATACAGATGCTCCTTTAATTGTGTTGTGATTTTTCTGAATTGCTGACAAAACAAGTCTAGTTGATTTTCCGAAAGTCGTGTATAGTTCAGACGAAATCCGTTTGTATCATTGCTGAAGAGAAAGGCTGGGGCAACTAGACAATCATTTTTTAAGAAAAGTGTCCAGTCTCTCCGTTTCAGTGGGGCGTGTTGCCATTGCAGCCAGAGGTATAGTCCCCCAGTGGTCTGTTGGAATGCCCAATCCTCAGAAAAAGCGTCCAGTCGCTGAATCAAGGCATGTTGCTTTTGAGCCATCTTTTTTAGCAAGTCCTGTTGTTGTTGAGGGTACTCCATGGAACGGAGAGCAAGATTAGCTAACAGTTGAGGAAAAATCGTTGTCTCGATAGACATCCTTTTTTTAGCTTGAGCAAATTGATCCGCCAATGCTTCAGGAGTTAATAACCAGCCGATTTTGATAGAAGACCCAAAGAGTTTTGATAAAGATCCGAGATAAATGACCGAATCTGGTGCTAGTGCCTTAAATTTTTTGGGTTGCGGCGTAAAGGCTAACTCACTAAAGATATCATCTTCTATGATCGGTACTTGATACCTCTGGCAAATAGCGATAATTTCTTTGCGGCGGCCAAGGCTCATGGTACGACCGGTGGGATTTTGGAATGTCGGATTTAAATAAACAAATTTGATTTTCTGCTCTTTCAATGCTTGTTCTAAGTCTTTCGGTCGCATCCCTTCTTCGTCCTGTTTGATTCCGAGAACGCGGACATTCATTGTTGTAAATAAGGGCAATGAAAACAAAAAGGAAGGATCTTCCGTAAGAATACTATCACCTGAAGTCAACAAAACTTGCATAAGCAGTGTGATACCTTGCGTGGAGCCAGAAGTGATCACGAGTTTTTGTCCAGATAAGGGGATTCCGAAATCTTCCGTCAAGTGCCGCATCAAGACTTCTTGCAATGGTGGATAGCCGGCTGGGGTGCTTTGCAGGCTTTCGTTGCGAATCATCTCCCAAGTAAAGGCAGGAAATTGGAAATCAGGAAGCAGTTCTTGTGGCAGATCACCTGTATAAAGGTCGAGAATTTGGTCTTTTGTGCGCAATCGCTGAATCTCTTCAACAAAGGGGTCTTGCTGTAAGTAGGGACTAGATAGAGACGAGCGGAGATAAGACAGAGGGGTCTGACGGTTGCCCCATCGACCTTCAGAGACTTGTGTGCCGCTGCCTCGTTTGCGCGTGATCCATCCTAAACTCCGAAGCTCATCCAGTGCCTTGACGATCGTTGAACGGTTGACCCCGAATTGAGTGGCTAGTTTTCGTTCGGCGGGCAACTGTTCACCAGGTGTGTAATCGCCATTTTGGATGGCCTCGATAAAGTAAGTGACGATTTGCTGATAGAGTGGTTGCTTCTTCTGTTTATCGATTTGCCTATCGGTCATTAGAGCCCTCCTTTTTTTATTGGATGGTATAAAAATAAGCCAATTGGCTGTTTTCGTCAAGGGGACCATTGGTTATACTGAATAAAAGGAGTCGATAATAATGAAGAAAGTATTAACGATCGCCGGATCCGATTCAACAGGCGGCGCAGGAATTGAAGCTGATTTAAAGACCTTTCAAGAGTATGGTGTTTTTGGTTTTGCTTCGATTGCCTCGATCGTTACCATGGATCCGTCAATGGGATGGACCCACGAAGTGACAGCTATGGACACTTCTTTGGTCGAAAAACAATTGATTTCGGCTTTCACGGGGGAACCAATGGATGCCGTTAAGACAGGGATGTTGGGGAATGAAGCCAATATTGCGCAGGCTGCCAAGATGATCCAGCAACAACAAGTGAAACAGGTGGTGATCGATCCTGTTATTGCTTGTAAAGGGACCGCACATATTTTGCAGCCAAAGAGTGTGGATGCATTGATCGAATACTTGCTGCCTTTGGCGGATGTGGTGACACCTAACTTGATTGAAGCTGGAATTTTATCGGGGATGGGGGACTTAAAAGACCTTGTTGCTATGAAAGAAGCGGCGAAAAGGATTTATCATTTAGGCGCGAAGTGTGTCGTCGTCAAAGGAGGTCATCGGTTGCCAGGAGCGCAGGCAATTGACTTAGTTTATGATGGACACTCTTTTACTACTCTAGAAAGCCGGAGGATCGATACTGATTTCAACCATGGTGCAGGCTGTACGTTTTCTGCAGCCATTACTGCTGGATTAGCAAAAGGGCTGCCGTTACTAGAAAGCATTCGCTTGGCCAAAGACTTCGTCGTTGCGGCGATTCGACAAGGGGTTCTGATCAATCCTTATGTCGGTCACGTCTGGCACGGTGCTTATAATCATGCGGAAGAAAGGATGATACCACATGAATGATCACAGAATTCGAAGTATTGTCTTTGTGGCATTGTTTACAGCGTTGACAGTCATTGGTACGATGATCAAGATCCCATTGCCCACCGGCGCCTTTGTGCACTTGGGGAATGCCGTTCTTTTATTAGCAGTTTTATTATTAGGTTATGTGAAAGGCTCCCTTGCTGGGGGACTGGGCTTTGCGATTTTTGATTTGCTGAATGGGTATGCGACAGAGGCCCCTTATTTTATTTTGGAAAGTTTTATTGTGGGGGCTTTTGCATATGGTGCGTTTCTCTTATTTAAAAAACGTCCGCAAGCAATATGGCAGTTAGTGGTTATTGGGTCTGTTACTGGCTTGGCGAAACTTGCTATGACGCAAATCAAAAATACTGTTATGCTTTGGTATCTTGGCAGCAGCTGGTCAGGAGCTTGGTCGGCAGCGGTCATCAAATTGCCGGCAACAGTCATCAATGTAGTGGTCACGATTTTGATTGTCGCTATTGCTTATTTTCCGTTAAGAGCAGCAATCCAACGTGTGACTAAAGGATTAATCAACTAGTAGTAAATCGAGATGATTAGTGGTTTGAAGCGCTTTTTCTGGAGAATTATTCCGGAAGGAGCGCTTTTGCGTTAGTAGCTATGGTTGTTGGAAAAGCTTTTGCTTAGAGCAAGTCATTAGGCAAGGTTTTTGTTGTTTTCAAGAGAAAAGAAAGTTTTCTGAAAAAAACGCAAAAGAATCGTTTCTTTTCATTAAAAAAAGCTTGCAATCAGCGTTTATCCATAATATAATCATAAAGGTGCTGTTTACGTATATGCGTAAGTCACACTGGCAGCAAAGAAAAAACTGCCGGCTACGAAACGAGAGGTTGCGACACGCCCGGACGCTTTGCCATGGACGAGCGTGACGGAAATTTTCGTGGAGCTATGTCTACTTTTCAAAATAGGCGAAGGAGGGAAAACAATGGCAAAACAAAAAATTCGTATCCGTTTAAAAGCGTATGAACATCGTATTTTAGATCAATCAGCGGATAAAATCGTAGAAACTGCAAAAAGAACTGGAGCTGGCGTATCTGGTCCAATTCCATTGCCAACTGAACGCAGCTTGTACACGATCATCCGTGCGACACACAAATACAAAGATTCACGCGAACAATTCGAAATGCGTACACACAAACGTCTAATCGACATTGTGAATCCAACACCAAAAACAGTTGATGCTTTAATGAAGCTAGACTTGCCAAGCGGTGTAAATATTGAAATCAAACTATAATAATTAAGATGGAGGTGTAATCATGACCAAAGGAATCTTAGGGAAAAAAGTGGGAATGACTCAAATCTTCACTGAATCTGGCGAATTGATTCCAGTAACTGTAGTAGAAGCTACTCCAAACGTAGTGCTACAAGTGAAAACAATCGAAAATGACGGCTACGAAGCAATTCAAGTCGGCTACCAAGATATGCGTGAAGTTTTGTCTAACAAACCTGCGAAAGGTCATGTTGCAAAAGCAAACACGGCTCCTAAGCGCTTCATTCGCGAATTCAAGAATGTAGAGCTAGAGGGCTTAGAAGTAGGTTCAGAAATTAAAGTTGATATTTTTGAAGCAGGAGACATCATTGATGTAACCGGCACTTCGAAAGGTAAAGGATTCCAAGGCGTTATCAAACGTCACGGACAAAGCCGCGGACCAATGGCTCACGGTTCTCGTTATCACCGTCGTCCTGGATCAATGGGTCCAGTTGCACCTAACCGTGTATTCAAAAACAAACGTCTTGCTGGACGTATGGGCGGTAACCGCATCACGATCCAAAACTTGGAAATCGTGCGCGTAGACGCAGAACGTAACGTTATCTTGATTAAAGGTAATGTACCTGGCGCGAAAAAATCATTGATTACAATCAAATCAGCTGTGAAAGCTAAATAAGTAGATAGGAAGAAAGGAGGAACTAAGGAATGCCGAATGTAGCATTATTCAAACAAGATGGAAGCCAAAATGGCGAAATTACATTGAACGAAGAAATCTTCGGAATTGAACCAAATGAAACAGTTGTCTACGATGCAATCATCATGCAACGTGCTTCATTAAGACAAGGAACACACGCTGTGAAAAATCGCAGTGCCGTTCGTGGCGGTGGCCGTAAACCATGGCGCCAAAAAGGAACTGGTCGTGCTCGTCAAGGTTCAATCCGTTCACCACAATGGCGTGGAGGTGGCGTAGTCTTCGGACCAACACCACGTTCATACAGCTACAAACTTCCTAAAAAAGTTCGTCGCTTAGCAATGAAATCTGTATTGTCAGAAAAAGTTGCTTCAAATAACTTGGTAGCAGTAGAAGGGTTAAGCTTTGATGCACCAAAAACAAAAGAATTTAAACAAGTTTTAGCTAACTTGACTATTGACTCAAAAGTATTGGTAGTTTTAGAAACAGAAAACGACTTTGCTGCATTATCTGCACGCAACTTACCATCTGTTTCAGTAGTAACTGCTGATAACGTGAGCGTATTGGATGTTGTTTCAGCAGATAAAATGTTGGTAACACAAACTGCTCTTACTCAGATCGAGGAGGTGCTTGCATAATGAACTTACTAGACGTCATCAAACGCCCAGTGATCACTGAGAAATCTATGCTTGCCATGGATGACAAGAAATATACTTTCGAAGTAGACACAAAAGCGAACAAAACTTTAGTAAAACAAGCTGTAGAAGCTGCCTTTGACGGAGTGAAAGTGGCTAACGTGAATATCATCAACGTACGCCCTAAATTCAAACGCATGGGTAAATATGCAGGATACACAAAAAAACGTCGCAAAGCTGTTGTGACTTTAACTGAAGATTCAAAAGAAATCCAAATTTTTGACGCTGCTGAATAAGCAGACCATATTTAAATACTAAATGGGAGGGAAAAAGACGTGGCGATTAAAAAGTACAAACCTACCACAAACGGCCGTCGTAATATGACAAGTTCTGATTTCGCTGAAATCACAACTTCAACACCAGAAAAAACATTGTTAGCGCCATTGAAAAACAATGCTGGTCGTAACAACAACGGACGTATCACGGTTCGTCATCAAGGTGGCGGTCACAAACGTCAATACCGTTTGATCGATTTCAAACGTAACAAAGACAATGTCGTTGCTACTGTTAAAACGATTGAATATGATCCAAACCGTTCTGCTAACATTGCGTTAGTACATTACGAGGATGGAGTAAAAGCATATATCTTAGCACCTAAAGGATTAGAAGTTGGCATGACTGTCGTTTCTGGACCAGATGCAGATATTAAAGTAGGGAACGCATTACCACTAGAAAATATTCCAGTTGGTACTGTTATCCACAACATCGAAATGAAACCAGGAAAAGGCGGACAATTGATCCGTTCAGCTGGTACAAGTGCACAAGTACTTGGTAAAGAAGGAAAATATGTATTGATCCGCTTGAACTCAGGCGAAGTACGTATGATCTTGGCAACATGCCGTGCAACAATTGGTTCTGTTGGTAACGAACAACATGAATTGATCAACATCGGTAAAGCCGGACGTTCTCGTTGGATGCGCAAACGCCCAACTGTACGTGGTAGCGTAATGAACCCTAATGATCACCCACACGGTGGTGGTGAAGGTAAAGCTCCAATCGGACGTAAAGCTCCAGTTTCACCTTGGGGACAACCAGCACTTGGTTACAAAACACGTAACAAGAAAGCTAAATCAGACAAACTTATCGTTCGTCGTCGCAAGACTAAATAATTTACTTGACCATGTGTCGCACATTTTGAGAGGAGGTACACCATGGGTCGTAGTTTGAAAAAAGGACCTTTTGTCGATGACCATTTGATGAAGAAGGTCGAAGCACAACAAGGCGCTGAAAAGAAAAAAGTGATCAAAACTTGGTCACGTCGTTCCACAATCTTCCCAAGTTTTATCGGATTTACAATTGCTGTGTATGATGGACGGAAACATGTACCAGTTTACATCCAAGAAGACATGGTAGGACACAAACTAGGTGAATTTGCACCAACAAGAACTTATCGCGGACACGCTGCCGACGATAAGAAAACAAGACGCTAATTTTGAGGGGAGGATATCCAAAAATGGCAGAACAAATCACATCAGCGAAAGCAACTGCTAAAACAGTCCGCGTTTCTCCTCGTAAATCACGTCTAGTTATTGATTTGATCAGAGGGAAAAGCGTTGCTGAAGCAATCGCGATCTTGAAGTTCACACCAAACAAAGCGGCTGGAATCATCGAGAAAGTCTTGATGTCAGCTATCGCTAATGCAGAAAATAATTTTGACTTAGATGTTGAAAACTTGATTGTTTCTGAAGCATTCGTCAACGAAGGACCAACAATGAAACGTTTCCGTCCACGTGCGAAAGGTTCAGCTTCTCCAATCAACAAACGTACAAGTCATATTACTGTAGTCGTATCAGAAAAATAAGGAGGGACAATCAGTGGGTCAAAAAGTACATCCAATTGGAATGCGTGTAGGCATCATCCGTGACTGGGATGCAAAATGGTATGCTGAAAAAGAGTATGCTGAATTTCTACATGAAGATTTGAAAATCCGTAAATTTATCGCATCTAAACTTGCTGATGCCGCTGTGTCAACAATTGAAATCGAGCGCGCAGCAAACCGCGTAAATATTTCAATCCACACAGCTAAACCAGGTATGGTTATCGGTAAAGGCGGATCTGAAGTCGAAAACCTAAGAAAAGAATTAAACAAATTAACTGGCAAACGAGTTCACATCAACATCGTTGAAATCAAAAAACCAGATTTAGATGCTAAATTAGTAGGCGAAGGAATCGCACGTCAATTAGAAAACCGTGTTGCTTTCCGTCGTGCGCAAAAACAAGCGATCCAACGCACAATGCGTTCTGGCGCTAAAGGAATCAAAACACAAGTATCTGGTCGTCTAAACGGAGCAGATATCGCTCGTTCAGAAGGCTATTCAGAAGGAACAGTTCCACTTCATACATTACGTGCGGATATTGATTACGCATGGGAAGAAGCAGATACAACATACGGAAAACTAGGAGTTAAAGTGTGGATTTATCGTGGAGAAATTCTTCCAACTAAAAAGAACACTGAGAAAGGAGGGAAATAAACATGTTAGTACCTAAACGTGTAAAACACCGTCGTGAATTCCGCGGGAAAATGCGCGGTGAAGCGAAAGGCGGAAAAGAAGTAGTTTTCGGTGAATACGGCTTGCAAGCTGTTGAATCACACTGGATTACAAACCGCCAAATCGAAGCTGCCCGTATTGCAATGACTCGTTATATGAAACGTGGCGGGAAAGTATGGATCAAAATTTTCCCTCACAAATCTTATACGGCCAAAGCAATTGGGGTACGTATGGGTTCTGGTAAAGGGGCTCCTGAAGGATGGGTATCACCAGTAAAACGTGGTAAAATCATGTTTGAAATTGCCGGCGTTCCCGAAGAAGTTGCGCGTGAAGCGTTACGTCTTGCTTCTCACAAATTGCCAGTGAAAACAAAGATCGTAAAACGTGAGGAAATGGGTGGTGAATCGAATGAAGGTTAAAGAAATCAGAGAATTAACCACTGCCGAAATGCTAGATCAAGAAAAACAATTGAAAGAAGAATTGTTTAATCTTAGATTCCAATTAGCTACAGGACAATTAGAAAACACTGCACGTATCAAAGAAGTACGTAAATCGATTGCACGCATCAAAACAGTATTGCGTGAACAAGCAAAGTAATAGTGGAAGGAGGCCATTTAGCGTATGACTGAAGAAAGAAATCAACGCAAAGTTTACCAAGGTCGCGTGGTATCCGACAAGATGGATAAAACAATCACTGTTGTCGTTGAAACTAAGAAAAACCACCCTATCTACGGCAAACGTCTGAACTATTCTAAGAAATACAAAGCACACGATGAAAACAACGAAGCAAAAGTTGGCGATATCGTGAAAATTATGGAAACTCGTCCATTATCAGCTACGAAACGTTTCCGTCTAGTAGAGATTGTTGAAAAGGCAGTGATTATCTAATCACACGAGATTTTCCTATATAGATTGTGAATTGCAAAATCTGAAAGGAGGATACACATCGTGATCCAAGCAGAAAGCCGATTAAGAGTGGCGGACAACTCAGGTGCCCGTGAAATTCTAACGATCAAAGTCCTTGGCGGATCTGGTCGTAAAACTGCGAATATTGGTGACGTGATCGTTGCTACGGTCAAACAAGCAACGCCAGGTGGGGTTGTCAAAAAAGGTGACGTCGTTAAAGCCGTTATCGTTCGTACAAAATCAGGAGCACGTCGTACAGACGGTTCTTACATTAAATTTGATGAAAATGCTGCGGTTATTATCCGTGACGATAAGAGCCCACGTGGAACTCGTATCTTTGGACCAGTTGCTCGCGAATTGCGTGAAGGCAACTTTATGAAGATCGTTTCCCTAGCACCAGAAGTATTGTAATAGTGATTCTTATCTAAAGGAGGTGCGAAACAAACATGTTTGTTAAAAAAGGCGATAAAGTTAAAGTTATCACTGGTAAAGACAAAAACAAAGAAGGCGTTGTACTTGCAGCGTTTCCTAAGAAAGACAAAGTCGTTGTTGAAGGTGTGAACGTCGTTAAAAAACACCAAAAACCTTCTCAAACAGCTCCTCAAGGCGGAATCGTCGAGATGGAAGCACCAATTCATGTTTCTAACGTGATGGTGGTTGATCCTTCGAACGGTGAAGCAACACGTGTAGGCTATAAAGAAGTTGACGGCAAAAAAGTCCGCGTTTCTAAAAAAACCGGAGAAGTTCTTGATAAATAATCAAATAAAGGAAGGAGGGGCTAACAGATGAACCGCCTTAAAGAAAAATATTCAAAAGAAGTTGTCCCATCATTAATGGACAAATTTAACTACAGCTCAGTTATGCAAGCACCAAAAGTTGATAAAATCGTTATCAACATGGGTGTTGGTGATGCTGTATCGAATGCAAAAAACTTAGATAAAGCTGTTGAAGAATTACAATTGATCTCAGGTCAAAAACCATTGATCACAAAAGCGAAAAAATCTATTGCTGGATTCCGTTTACGTGAAGGAATGCCAATCGGTGCGAAAGTTACTCTACGCGGCGAAAGAATGTATGAATTCTTAGACAAGTTAGTAACAGTTTCATTGCCACGTGTCCGTGACTTCCACGGTGTCAGCAAAAAAGCGTTCGACGGACGCGGAAACTACACATTAGGAATCAAAGAACAATTGATCTTCCCTGAAGTAGATTATGATTTGATCGATAAAGTACGTGGTATGGATATCGTTATTGTAACAACAGCCAACACAGATGAAGAATCTCGTGAATTGTTGTCACAATTAGGCATGCCATTCCAAAAATAAAAAAAGGAGGCGAACTACGTGGCTAAAAAATCAATGATTGCTAAAAACAAACGCCCTGCTAAATTCTCAACACAAGAGTATACTCGTTGCGAACGTTGCGGACGTCCACATTCAGTTTATCGTAAATTTCATCTTTGCCGTATTTGCTTCCGCGAACTTGCCTATAAAGGACAAATTCCCGGCGTGAAGAAAGCTAGCTGGTAAACTATACTCGCATAAAGGAGGTAAATTATCCCATGGTCATGACAGATCCAATCGCAGATTTTCTAACGCGTGTACGTAATGCCAATATGGTAAAACACGAAAGCTTAGAAGTACCTGCTTCAAAAATCAAACGTGATATCGCTGAAATCTTGAAACGTGAAGGTTTCGTTCGCGATGTTGAATATATCGAAGATGACAAACAAGGCGTGATCCGCGTATTCTTGAAATACGGCAAAAACGGTGAACGTGTTATCACAAACTTGAAACGTATCTCTAAACCAGGTTTGCGTGCTTATGTCAAAGCTGACGAAGTGCCAAAAGTATTGAACGGTTTAGGAATCGCGATCATCTCAACTTCTGAAGGTGTTATCACTGACAAAGAAGCAAGAGCAAAAAATGTTGGCGGCGAAGTAGTCGCTTATGTATGGTAATTTAAAATAATCCACAAGGAGGTGCCTCTAAGTGAGTCGTATCGGTAATAAGATCGTCGTTCTTCCTGCAGGTGTTGAAATCAAACAAGATGGAAACGACATTACAGTTAAAGGACCTAAAGGTGAATTGAAACGTACTTTTTCTTCTGATATCAAAATGAATATCGAAGGAAACGAAGTAACATTCACTCGTCCAAACGATAGTAAAGAAATGAAAACTATCCACGGAACTACCCGTGCAAACTTCAACAACATGGTTGTTGGTGTTTCTGAAGGTTTCCAAAAAGCGTTAGAATTGATCGGGGTTGGGTACCGTGCTCAATTACAAGGTAAAAAACTTGTATTGAACGTTGGTTACTCTCATCCGGTTGAAATCGAAGCGCCAGCTGGAATCGAAATTGAAGTTCCTTCAAACACTTCTGTGATCATCAAAGGATCAGATAAAGAAGTTGTTGGCGAATTAGCTGCTAATATTCGTGGCGTTCGTCCTCCAGAACCTTATAAAGGCAAAGGAATTCGTTATGTTGGCGAATTTGTACGTCGTAAAGAAGGTAAAACTGGTAAATAGTCGTAAGCATTTACGACTAGCGGCTTAGGCTAGCAAATAAAAAGAGGTGACAATTGTGATTACAAAACCAGATAAAAATAAAACACGTCAGAAAAGACATCGTCGTGTACGTAACAAAATCTCTGGTACTGCTGAGTGCCCACGCTTAAACGTGTTCCGTTCGAACAAAAACATCTACGCTCAAATCATTGATGACGTAGCGGGTGTGACGCTAGCAAGTGCCTCTGCCTTAGATAAAGAAATTTCAGGTGGAAACAAAACTGAACAAGCACAAGCTGTCGGCAAATTAGTTGCAGAACGTGCAGCAGCAAAAGGTATTAAAGTAGTAGTCTTTGACCGTGGTGGATACCTTTACCATGGCCGTGTAGCAGCTTTAGCTGAAGCAGCTCGCGAAAATGGACTGGAATTTTAAGAGAAGGAGGAACACCATTCATGGTTTATATTGATCCAAAACATTTGGAATTAGAAGACCGCGTTGTTGCGATCAACCGTGTAACTAAAGTTGTTAAAGGTGGACGTCGTCTACGTTTTGCTGCATTAGTTGTTGTCGGTGATAAAAACGGACACGTAGGTTTCGGTACTGGTAAAGCACAAGAAGTACCAGAAGCAATCCGTAAAGCAATCGAAGACGCGAAGAAAAACTTGGTAGAAGTACCAATGGTTGGTTCTACAATCCCTCACGAAGTTATCGGTGTATTCGGCGGCGGACGCATCCTTATGAAACCTGCTGTAGAAGGTTCTGGGGTAGCTGCTGGTGGACCCGTTCGTGCCGTATTGGAATTAGCTGGGGTAGCGGATATCACATCTAAATCTTTAGGTTCTAACACACCAATCAACGTTGTTCGCGCAACAGTTGAAGGGTTGAAACAATTGAAACGCGCTGAAGAAGTGGCAGCACTTCGCGGCAAATCAGTAGAAGAATTAATCGGTTAAGGAGGACACTATAATGGCTGAATTGAAAATCACTTTAAAACGCAGTATTATTGGACGTCCCCAAAACCAACGCGATACTGTAAAAGCGTTAGGTCTTACAAAGTTGAATTCAACAGTAGTAAAACCAGCTAATGATGCAATCAAAGGCATGGTCAACACTGTTTCTCACTTAGTGGACGTTGAAGAAGTCTAAGGATCAGCAGATCTAGTTTGATTAAGGAGGTGCCAAACCTATGAAACTTCATGAATTAAAACCATCAGAAGGATCACGCCAAGTACGTAACCGTGTTGGTCGCGGAACTTCATCTGGTAACGGTAAAACAGCTGGACGCGGACAAAAAGGTCAAAAAGCTCGTTCAGGTGGCGGAGTACGTTTAGGCTTTGAAGGGGGACAAACACCATTGTTCCGTCGTTTGCCAAAACGCGGATTTACAAATGTCAACCGCAAAGAATATGCAGTTATCAATCTTGATGTATTGAACCGCTTTGAAGACGGTGCAGAAGTAACACCTGTTGCTTTGCATGAAGCTGGAATCGTCAAAGATGAAAAAGCTGGAATCAAAGTATTAGCAAATGGAGAACTAACGAAGAAATTGACTGTGAAAGCAGCAAAATTCTCAAAAGCAGCTGAAGAAGCAATCGTTGCTGCTGGTGGATCAATCGAGGTGATCTAATGTTCAAACTACTAAAGGACGCCTTTAAAGTAAAAGATATTAGATCGAGAATTTTCTTCACCGTACTTATCTTGTTTGTCTTTCGTCTGGGTACACATATTACTGTGCCAGGCGTAGACGCAAGCCGTTTGCGGGAAATTGCTGATCTACCGTTTCTGAACATGTTGAACTTGGTCAGCGGTGGCGCGATGCAGCAATTCTCGATTTTCTCAATGGGTGTGTCACCATATATTACTGCGTCAATCGTTATTCAGTTGTTGCAGATGGATATCGTGCCAAGATTTGTTGAGTGGTCGAAGCAAGGGGAAGTTGGTCGTAAGAAATTGAATCAAGCAACTCGTTACCTAACATTGGTTTTGGCCTTTGTTCAGTCGATGACGTTAACTGCAGGGTTCAACTATTATACACAACTTGGCTTTGTCAACAATCCAAATATCTCGACGTTTGTGGTGATTGGTTTGATCTTAACAGCAGGTACGATGCTGGTTACTTGGTTAGGAGAACAAATCACAGAACGCGGAATTGGAAATGGTGTGTCAATGATTATCTTTGCAGGGATCATTTCACGCTTACCTGCTAGTATCAAGGAATTGGTAGAAGATTATTTCATCAATGTGGATCCATCAGATATTTGGATGAATGCATTGTTTATGGTCTTGCTTGTCGTTGCTGTTTTGGTCATCATCACATTTGTGACGTATGTCCAACAAGCAGAACGAAAGATTCCAATCCAATATACGAAGCGAGTAGCTGGTGCGCCAACAAGTAGTTATCTTCCATTGAAGGTCAATGCTGCCGGTGTAATCCCAGTTATCTTTGCTAGTTCGTTTATTACAACACCAAATGCGATCATTCAAGCATTAGGCAGTTCGTATAAAGGCGAAACTTGGTATGAAGTAGTACAAACGATTTTTAGTTATAACACCGTACCTGGTGCGATCATCTATACTGTTTTGATCGTGGCGTTTACGTTCTTCTATGCATTTGTACAAGTTAACCCTGAGAAATTAGCGGAAAACCTACAAAAACAAGGAAGTTACATTCCAAGTGTGCGCCCTGGTAAAGGAACAGAAGAATACGTCTCACGTCTGCTTATGCGATTAAGTACAGTAGGATCGGTCTTCTTAGGACTAGTTGCGCTGTTGCCGATCATCGCTCAGATGGTTTGGAACTTGCCGCAATCAATCGGTTTAGGTGGAACAAGTTTATTGATCGTTATCGGGGTAGCTCTGGATACTGCGAAGCAGCTAGAAGGACTTATGCTGAAACGGAAATATACTGGTTTTATCAATTAAAGTTATTGAAGTGTTGAGGTCTTCCTCAACACTATTCAAAAACTTACAGGAGGAATTAGAATGAACCTCATTTTAATGGGACTACCTGGTGCCGGTAAAGGTACTCAGGCAGAACGTATCGTTGCTGAATACGGTCTTCCTCATATTTCAACAGGCGATATGTTTCGGGCTGCAATGGCGAACGAAACAGAATTAGGCCTGAAAGCAAAATCTTACATGGATCAAGGCGCTTTGGTTCCAGATGAGGTCACCAACGGTATCGTCAAAGAGCGTTTAGCTGAACCAGACACAGAGAAAGGCTTCTTATTGGATGGCTTTCCGCGGACTTTGGAACAAGCTGAAGCATTGGACGAAATGTTGAAAGACCTAAACAAAAAACTAGATGCTGTCATTGATATTCATGTTCCTGAAGAAGTTCTCGTAGAACGTTTAGCCGGCCGCTTCATGTGCCGCAATTGTGGGGCAACTTATCATAAATTGTTCAATCCGCCAAAAGTGGAAGGAACATGTGATCGTTGTGGAAGTCATGACTTCTACCAACGTGAAGATGATAAGCCTGAGACGGTCAAAAATCGTCTAGCTGTCAATATCAAAAGCAGTGAACCAATCTTAGCTTATTACAAAGAAAAAGGTTTATTGCAGTCGATTGATGGTGATCGCGACATCGATGCTGTATTTAAAGATGTTAAAAACATCATTGACTAATCATAGATTGCCCGTCACCGACTTGCAGCTACAAAACTTTCTCTTGAAACCTTTGACAGAGTATGATAAAATATGTCAGTCCGAATTCTACTGTTATTAAGTAGAAGCATAGTTTGAGAATATCAGGTGGGAACCCCGTTTCCGCCATTTTATCGTGTGAAAATCACAAGTACAAGGAGGTACTGTGCGTGGCAAAAGAAGATATGATTGAAGTCGAAGGTACAGTCGTCGAAACTTTGCCGAATGCAATGTTTAAAGTCGAATTGGAAAACGGACACCAAGTTCTAGCGACCGTTTCTGGTAAGATCCGGATGCACTACATTCGTATATTACCTGGAGACAAAGTGACGGTTGAATTATCACCGTATGACCTGAACCGTGGCCGCATTACTTATCGCTTTAAATAATTGTACTCCGTAAAACCACAGGAGGTATTATCATGAAAGTAAGACCATCAGTAAAACCAATGTGCGAACATTGTAAAGTAATTCGTCGTAAAGGACGCGTTATGGTGATTTGCCCAGCAAATCCAAAACATAAACAACGTCAAGGATAATCGGAGGTGTAACAAATATGGCTCGTATTGCAGGAGTAGATATTCCTCGTGATAAACGTGTGGTCGTTTCACTTACTTATATCTATGGTATTGGTAACACGACTGCAAAACAAATTTTAGCAAACGCTGGCGTTTCTGAAGAAGTTCGTGTTCGTGATCTAACGAATGAACAAACAGATGCTATCCGTGCTGAAGTTGATAAATTAAAAGTTGAAGGTGACCTTCGTCGTGAAGTGAACTTGAACATCAAACGTTTGATGGAAATCGGTTCATACCGTGGTATCCGTCATCGCCGTGGATTGCCAGTTCGTGGACAAAACACGAAAAACAATGCACGTACTCGTAAAGGCCCGTCTAAAACAGTCGCAGGCAAGAAAAAATAATTCCTAAGTGAAGGAGGTTAAAACTTCATGGCAGCAAAAAAAGTGAGTCGTAAACGCCGTGTGAAAAAGAATATTGAAGCGGGTATTGCACATATTCACTCAACATTCAATAATACAATCATTATGATCACTGATACTCATGGGAATGCATTAGCATGGTCATCAGCTGGTTCATTAGGTTTCAAAGGAAGCAAAAAATCTACTCCTTTTGCCGCTCAAATGGCAGCAGAAACAGCTACCAAAGCAGCAATGGAACACGGATTAAGAACTGTAGAAGTAACAGTTAAAGGACCTGGTTCTGGACGTGAAGCAGCAATTCGTTCATTACAAGCAGCAGGTTTGGAAGTGACTGCAATCCGTGACGTGACTCCAGTCCCTCATAATGGATGCCGCCCTCCAAAACGCCGTCGTGTTTAATGAGTGCTGCTCATTTTGAGTGTAACAATTACGTCATTGAACAAGACACTTTTCGTTTTGAAAGGGGTAAAAGATAAGAATGATTGAATTCGAAAAACCAAGAATCGCAAAGATTGATGAAGAAAAAGATTATGGCAAGTTCATCGTTGAGCCTCTTGAAAGAGGATACGGAACTACTTTAGGAAATTCCTTACGTCGTATTTTATTATCTTCTTTACCTGGTGCAGCAATCACCAATATTCAAATCGATGGAGTTTTACACGAATTCTCAACTGTTAAGGGCGTTCGGGAAGACGTTGCTCAAATCATCTTGAATATCAAAGGTCTTGCATTAAAAATGTACGGGGATGAAGAAAAAACCCTGGAAATCGATATTACAGGACCTGCTACAGTAACTGCTGGCGATATCATCGTAGACAGTGATGTAGAAATCCTTAACAAAGATATGTATATCTGCAACGTTTCTGAAGGAGCTTCATTCCATGCTCGCTTAACTGTGAAACCTGGACGCGGCTACGTTCAAGCAGATGAAAATAAAAAAGAAGACATGCCAATCGGTGTTCTTCCAGTCGATTCAATCTATACACCAGTACGTCGTGTGAACTACCAAGTAGAAAATACGCGTGTTGGTCGTCGTGATGATTTTGACAAATTAACGATGGAAATATGGACTGATGGCTCAATTGAACCATTGGAAGCAATGAGTTTAGCTGCAAAAATCATGACCGAACATTTAGACATCTTTGTAAACCTAACGGACGAAGCGAAAAACGCTGAGATCATGGTGGAAAAAGAAGAAACACAAAAAGAAAAAATGTTGGAAATGACGATTGAAGAATTAGACTTGTCTGTTCGTTCATACAACTGTCTAAAACGTGCAGGAATCAATACTGTACAAGAATTGACTAATAAATCTGAACCAGAAATGATTAAAGTACGGAACTTAGGCCGTAAATCTCTTGAAGAGGTCAAAGTGAAATTACACGATCTTGGTTTAGGACTACGTAAAGACGATTAATACGTCTTCGATTACGTTAGTTTCGGCTCGTCTGATCGAGACGACATACGAAAGTGAAGGAGGGAAACCACGTGAGTTATCGTAAACTAGGACGCACATCTAGCCAACGTAAAGCGATGTTGCGTGATTTAACAACTGATTTATTCATTAACGAACGCATCGTTACGACTGAAGCTCGTGCGAAAGAAGTTCGTTCAACTGCAGAAAAAATGATCACTTTAGGTAAACGTGGTGATTTGCATGCACGTCGCCAAGCTGCCGCATTTGTTCGTAATGAAGTTGCTAGCGTTCGTGAAGAAAACGAAGAAGTAGTTATTGAATCAGCTTTGCAAAAACTATTCAATGACATCGCTCCTCGTTACACAGATCGCCAAGGTGGCTACACTCGCATCTTGAAAACAGAACCAAGACGCGGAGATGCTGCACCAATGGTTATCCTAGAACTTGTTTAAAATCACACTTATCATCACTTTATAGATGTTTATTAAGAGTGTTATGATGTTGGAAGAAACTTTCCGAGTCTAGCTCAGCGCCTACACCTCGATGTATTTCGAGGTGTACGCACTCATCATAAAGTGCTTTTTTTTTACTTTCGATGATCTGTCTTGACAGGTCATGGCAAGTGAAAACAAAGTTCTGTTTGGAAATCTCATCGGAATGATTGAAAATAACTTACTTTTTTGGTAGTGTAAGTAAGAATTAACTGGAATGAAGGAGTATATCATGAAGCCGATCATTGAATTGAATGCTATCACCGTTCGTTATACCGAAGAAGATCGTCCGGCGTTGAAGAATGTCTCTTTGTCCATTGAGCAAGGAGAATGGGTTGCGCTTATCGGTCATAACGGTTCAGGAAAATCGACCTTGGCCAAAACGATCAACGGTTTGATTTTACCGCAAGAAGGAAGCGTTGCAGTGGGAGACATGCTGCTTAATGAAGAAAATATTTGGAATATCCGTAAAATGGTCGGAATGGTTTTTCAAAATCCCGACAATCAATTTGTCGGTTCAACTGTAGAAGATGATGTGGCATTTGGTCTCGAGAACCAAGGGATTCCTCGTGACGAAATGGTGATCAGAGTCAAAAATGCTCTAGAACAAGTCCGGATGGAAGAATTTGCAACACGAGAACCAGCCAGACTTTCTGGGGGACAAAAACAGCGAGTAGCCATCGCTGGTGTTGTGGCATTACGTCCCGATATCATCATTTTAGATGAGGCAACTAGTATGCTTGATCCTGAAGGAAGAGAAGAAGTTATTTCCACGATCAAGAAAATCAAGGAAGAAAATAATTTAACTGTTCTGTCAATCACCCATGATATTGATGAGGCAGCCAATGCCAATCGGGTCATGGTCATGCGCCAAGGAGAACTTGTTCGTGAAGGGACGCCGGCAGAAATCTTTTCGGCTGGCCCAGAATTGATCGAATTGGGTCTAGATTTGCCTTTTCCAGAAAAATTGAAGGCAGCTTTGAAGCAGCGCGGCATCTCTGTGCCTGCAGCGTACTTGACAGAGGAAGGAATGGTGGATTGGCTATGGACATCCGTTTTGAAAAAGTAGCATTTACTTATCAACCGCATTCCCCATTTGAGCAACGCGTGTTATTCGATATTGATCTCGAAATCAAAGAAGGCTCGTATACAGCATTGGTGGGTCACACTGGTAGTGGAAAATCAACATTACTACAACACTTGAATGCATTATTAAAGCCAACAGAGGGCAAAGTGACGATTGGTGATCGCGTGATCACTCCTGAAACTGATAATAAGAATTTAAAACCATTGCGTAAAAAAGTAGGAATCGTCTTTCAATTTCCTGAATCGCAATTGTTTGAAGAAACTGTGGCTCGAGATATCGCTTTTGGTCCCCAAAATTTTGGTGTGAGTGAAGACGCGGCAGCTGAATTAGCGAAAGAGTACATTAAACTCGTTGGTTTAGATGAAAGCTTTCTTGAACGTTCCCCATTTGATCTCTCAGGAGGACAGATGCGCCGAGTAGCCATTGCCGGGGTCTTAGCAATGGAACCGGAAGTATTGGTATTAGATGAGCCGACAGCGGGTTTAGATCCACAAGGACGCAAAGAAATGATGGAGATGTTCCAGCGACTCCATCAAGAGAAAAATATGACCATCATCTTAGTGACCCATTTGATGGATGATGTGGCTAATTTTGCAGATTATGTCTATGTATTAGAAAAAGGACGAATCGTTAAAGAGGGTGCACCGAAGAATGTTTTTCAAGATATCGAATGGCTACAAGAAAAACAATTAGGCGTACCAACAGCAACTGCTTTTGCAGCGTTGTTGCAAGCGAAAGGGTTGCATTTCGAACACTTGCCATTGACAGCAGAAGAACTTGCGGATCAACTCGTAGCAAAGGAGGCGACCGCAAATGATGAATAAACTAATCTTTGGCCGCTTTATTCCAGGAGATTCCTTTATCCATAAACTCGATCCACGGGTGAAATTACTTGCCAGTTTTTATTTTATTGGAATCATTTTTTTGGCAAACAATTGGCAGAGCTATCTTTTGGCGGCTGTTTTTACGCTATTTAGCATTTTTCTTTCCAAAATTGATTTGGGTTTTTTCGTTCGTGGTGTTCGCCCGTTGATCTGGCTGATTTTATTCACTGTAGCATTGCAGATTCTCTTTACGACGGGTGGAGAAGTCTATTGGTCCTGGTGGATCTTCAATATTACCGAATTTGGTTTGCAGAATGGTGCGTTCATTTTTTGCCGTTTTGTTTTGATTATTTTTATGTCGACATTGCTGACGTTGACGACACCACCTTTGGAGTTGTCAGATGCGATCGAATATATATTACGCCCATTAAAAGCCATCCGATTTCCCGTGCATGAAATTTCTTTGATGCTGTCGATCGCACTTCGCTTTGTGCCGACATTAATGGACGAGACTGAGAAAATTATGAATGCCCAGCGTGCCCGCGGAGTCGATTTTGGAGAAGGCGGGTTGTTGCAAAAGATGAAAGCCATCGTCCCATTGCTGATCCCTTTGTTTGTCAGCAGTTTTAACCGGGCAGAGGACCTAGCCACAGCCATGGAGGCTAGAGGCTATCAAGGCGGTGAAGGGCGGACCAAGTATCGGATTCTTCACTGGCACAACCGCGACACACTCGTAGTGTTGGTCTTTGTGCTCTTTACAGTAGGTTTAGTATTATTAAGAGGATAAAAGTAAATGTCTGGGGAGTGCAATCGGCTCCTCAGATTTTTTTGAGAAAATGAAAGCAGGTGAGAGGATGGTACGTTATAAAGCAACGATTGCTTACGATGGCACCAATTTCCAAGGATTTCAGCGCCAACCCAATGGACGCACAGTACAAGAAGAAATCGAAAAAACATTGACTCGCATGAACAATGGACAAGCAGTCCAAATCCACGGTTCAGGACGGACCGATGCGGGTGTCCATGCTTTAGGTCAAGTGATTCATTTTGACTTTGACGAACGTCCATTAGAAAAAATGCGCTTTGGACTTGATACACAAACACCGGAAGATATTGCTGTGAAACAGGTGGAAATCGTCGATGAACACTTTCACGCCCGCTATCTTGTGCGGGAGAAGACCTATCAATTTCGCGTAGATATCGGCAAACCACGAAGCCCTTTTCGTAGATATTACGCAAGCTATTACCCGTATCCGTTGGACCTAATGAAAATCCAGCAAGCTTTACCCGATTTATTAGGTACGCATGATTTTACCAGTTTTTGTGCCACTGGCAGCTCCGTAGAAGATAAAGTCCGGACGATTCACCAAGCTAGTATGGAAGTGAATGAGGCCGGAGACGAACTACTCTTTACCTTTCGAGGCGATGGCTTCTTATATAAAATGATCCGCATCATGGTCGGAACCCTGTTGAAGATCGGTAATGGACGCTTACCAGCAGATAGCATTCCCGCCATTATTGCCCAAAAAGACCGCAATGCCGCTGGACCTACTGCTCATCCGGAAGGGTTGTATTTGGTTCGTGTAGCCTATGAATAAAAGAGAACTAAAAGAAAGAAGCGCCTCCTAAGGTTCGATTCGTATCGATCCGTTGGGGGGCGCTTCTTTTCGCAGCTGACTGCTATTGTGGCAGATAAAGAAGGTATCGATTGATCTCATCTGCCTGGCTTGTCTGTGGGTGTGTGTTCTATCTCAGCTGCTACTTTTCTTTGATAGAAATAGCGGAACAAAATAAAGAGCAGTAGGCAGCTAAAGAATAAAATGACTCCGATCACAAAACCTTGCGGTAAATAAGTCAGTTCAAGATGGTGGGTACCGCTTGGGATCTTCACACTGATAAACGCATCTTGGAAAGCGTCAATAGCGATAGGTTTGCCATCCAGTTTGGCAGACCAGCCCTTGTCATAAGGAATCGTAGTGATAAGCTGCTGTTCTTTCTCAGTAGTGATATCGGCTTCGGCATTTCGTTTGCCGACAGTCATCGCAACACCTCTCTCTTGAATGGCATCGATTGCCCGTTGAAAGGCGCTAGTGTCTAATGTCACCACCTGTGGGTTTTGGAAAGAAATTGACTGAGTGCCATAGAAACTTGCCGTAAACTGCACGGTCGTTGCCGTATCATAGTAGCCTAGATCATAATATTGACCATTGATTCCAATTTGACTTTCCCGCTGTTCCCCATTCACAGTGATCGTAGCTGTAGAACTCTCTAATTCACCGAAGTTTGCCGGATACAGACTAAGATAGGCTTGGGAATGGGCAGGTACTTCTACTTGCCAAGTAATCTCTTTCGCCACATTGCTTTCTTGCTCTTGGAATGTCGTGTACATGCCATTTTCAGTGATATCGGTGTTTTTGCTGTGAATGACAGTGATCGGTTGAAAATCAAAATAGTTTTGTTCAATGTTTGCCAAACCGTTGATCAAATTCTTCTGGCTGGTTAGATTGTCGTTGGCAGGCTGTTGGATCTTATTGATCGAAGGCTCTGCTAACATGGCAAGGGGAAGAGCGTTGCTATTTTGATAAAGCTTGTAGTCTCCAGCTTCTCCTACGCGTTCAAAACCGTATTTTGTTAAGTTTTGTTTGCTAATATTGTATTTGATGCCGGTGAAAGCATCCATTAGCAATGTATTATTCGGATAACGGATATTAAGATTCGTTCCTCTTGAACGAAAACCTAATTTATCTAAGTAACTAGAGGAGTTGCGGTTGCGGATTGAAGAAAACATGCTGACACCGCTGTAACCATAGTTGATACTGTCATTGGAAGAAACGGGATCCAGATTTTCCAAACGGAAAAAGGTCTCATTGTCTTTATCGGCTTGATCCACCAATTGCTTGACTGAAGGATAAGGATCAGTGAACAGACTTCGAGAGGCGTAATTCCAATCATTTAAGATTCCGCGAACCATCCCACTCGTGTTGATCGCCATTTCACCGCAAACGAAAACCAACAAGAGAAGTGCCACTTTCTTTTTAGTTAGCATACCAAGTTGACCGAAACCGATACACAGCAAGTAAAGGGCAAAGAAAACAATCGTTAACGCAAAAGAGGCTGTGGTGACGAATTCATACGAGTTTCCTCCCAGTCCATAAGAAAGTGCAAAGAGAGCAATCGTAGATAGTCCGACAATCACAAACAGACCTCGGTCTTTTTGCTGCAGCTGTTCCCAACCATAACCAGCCAAAAGAATCACTAGAAAGGAGAACAAATAGGCATAGCGGAACAAGAACATGTTTGGGGCATGCATCCCATGCCAGAAAAGATTCAAGGGAACGATATAGAAACTGGCGATCAAAATGCTAAACAATCCAGCATATAGCAGTTTATCTTTTAAAGGAATTCTCTTAGAAACAAAGTATAAAATACAAAGTAGTAATGGCAGTAGGCCAATATAAATAAACGGGATCGAACCGTATTTAGTTGTATCATATACGCCAATCATATTTTTCATTACAAGATCGAAAACACCAGTAGCTTCTGTCTTGAACTTCGTGATAGTGGACAATTCTTCCCCATTTGAACGTAAATCAAGTACAGCAGGCAAAATGATGATCATGGAAGCCCCACCGGCTAATAAAGAAGTGATGCCATAAGGGATGATTGCTTTCTTGTTTTGCTTCCAATCGCGACCTAATTGCACGAATAGATACAAGACGGAGAACACTCCGATCATGAATCCCATATAAAAACTTGAGATAAATAACAGTAGGTAACTGACAAACAGAAGAGTCGGTTTTTTTTGTTGCAAGAGCCGATCAATCCCTAGAATCACTAATGGCAGGTAAATAAGTGCATCTAGCCACATGATCAATTCGGAGTGAGCAGTGATAAAGGACATCAACGCATAGCAGACAGCAAGCGTAACATGATGCCACCGTTGGATTTTAAATGTTTGACTCGCGTAAAACCAAAATGCGAGTCCGGCGCTGCCGATTTTCAAAAGTGTCAGCACATAGAGCGCATCTGGCATCAATTGATTGGGAAACAATAAAACCAGCGGCGTAAAAAGACCACCTAAATAGTAAGAGATCAGTGCAAGATAGTTCAACCCTAAAGAGGCATTCCAAGTATAGAAGATACTCTGCTTGCCTAATAAGACATTACGAAAACTGGCATGGAAATTCGAAAATTGCGAAAAGGCATCGCTCGCTAAGACACTGCGGCTGCTGCCGGGATAGATTCCGATCGTTAAATAAATGACTGCCATAATCAGTAACGGCAGCAGAAAACTGGCGGTCATATAAGGCCAATGTTGTTTGATGAATGATTTGATAGTAGCCAAGAATAGTCACCTAATCCTTATGAATTTTTTATTAGTGTACCATAATTCAAAGGATTAAAAAAACAATGTCATTAGCTGTTTAAAGAAAAAACAAAGGACATAAGAAAGGAAAGGAGGAATGAAACGGAAGACAACAAAAAAGACCGCTCGCAAGAACGGCCGAAAATGTGTGGTTAAGATTATACGCGCTCAACTTTTCCAGATTTCAAAGCACGAGTTGACACCCAAACTTTTTTAGGTTTTCCGTCAATCATAACGCGAACTTTTTGCAAGTTAGGTTTCACAGTACGTTTTGTCGCATTCATTGCGTGTGAACGGTTGTTTCCACTTGTAGTTTTACGTCCAGTAAAGTAACAAACTTTAGCCATGTGGTTATTTCCTCCTTTGCCTTGATGTTGGAGCGCTATTTCAGCTCATACCATCTGAATTTATCATAGAAAGTTAGAAAATGCAAGGGTAATTTTCAAGAAAGATTGACTTTTAGCAGTAAACATTGTAAATTAAACAAGGTCAGAATACAAGAATATCTGATGCCAAGCCCCTTTTCATAAGTCACATCCTTTTATTTGACTAGCAGCTATGATAAAATGTGAGAGAAGAAAGATGGGAATATCCCGTTTAAGGAGGCTATATTATGGCTGTAAAAATCAAAACCTCATCAGGTATTATTGAAATCAGCAACGAGGTCATCGCCACAGTTGTCGGTGGCGCAGCAACAGATGTGTTTGGTATTGTGGGCATGGCCAGCAAGAAACAGATCAAGGACAACATCAATGAAATTTTACGCAAAGAAAACTATTCTCGCGGTGTCGTTGTTCGTCAAGAAGAAAACGGTATTGCAGTGGATGTCTACACGATCGTTAGCTATGGTACAAAAATTTCTGAAGTTTCCCGCAATGTGCAAGAAAAAGTGAAATATAATCTTGAAACAATGCTAGGCGTTTCAGCAAATTCAGTGAATGTTTTTGTCCAAGGTGTACGTGTACTGCCAGATTAGGCAAGTGATCCGCTTGTGGCGGATGATTTTAAGGAGGATTATCAGTGAAGGTAACGAATATCAGCGCAGGTCAGTTTCAAGAGATGGTGCAGGCAGGCGCGGCTCGTCTACAAGTAAATGCAGAGTTTGTCAATTCATTGAATGTATTTCCAGTACCTGATGGAGATACAGGAACGAATATGAATTTATCAATGACAAGCGGTGCAAAAGCAGTAGCAGATGCCACTTCAGAAAAAGTGGGCGATCTTGCCACAACTCTTTCAAAAGGACTACTAATGGGCGCACGAGGAAACTCAGGCGTCATTTTGTCTCAATTGTTCCGTGGATTTGCTAAAGCGATCCCCACGGTCGAAACATTAACTGCGCCAGAATTGGCACAAGCCTTTACACATGGGGTCGAAACCGCCTATAAAGCAGTCATGAAACCCGTAGAAGGAACGATTCTGACAGTAGCACGTATCGCTGCAGAATACGGTGAGAAAAAAGCACAAACTAGTGATGACTGTGTAGAAGTCATGAAAGCAGTCGTTCACGGAGCAAAACGTGCGCTAGCCAAAACACCAGATCTATTGCCAGTCTTGAAAGAAGTTGGTGTAGTCGATAGTGGTGGCCAAGGATTATTGTTCATTTATGAAGGGTTCTTAAATGCACTGACTGGAGAATATCAAGCCAATGAGGTCTATGAACCAACACCAGCAGCAATGGATGAAATGGTCAATGCCGAACATCATCGCAGCGTTCAAGGACAAATGGCTACAGAAGACATCAAATTCGGTTATTGTACAGAGATCATGGTCAAAATTGGTGAAGGACCAACAGTAGACAGTACGTTTGATTATGAAACATTCCGAAATTATCTAAACGAACTTGGAGATTCTCTTTTAGTCGTCAATGACGATGAGATTATCAAAGTCCATGTGCACACAGAACATCCAGGTGAAGTCATGAACTATGGCCAAAAATTTGGTTCTTTGATCAAGATCAAAGTGGATAATATGCGTGTACAGCATGAAACAATTCTGGAGCACGATCAACCCTCTGCTGCAGTGAAACGTCCGCGTACGCCTTATGCAATCATTGCTATCGCAGCCGGTGATGGATTGAATAAACTATTTACCAGCTTAGGTGCAAGCTATGTGATCAGCGGTGGTCAAACGATGAATCCAAGCACGGAAGACATCGTGACTGCTATCAATGAAGTGAACGCAGATCAGGTTATCGTCTTACCAAACAATAAGAATATCTTTATGGCTGCACAACAAGCAGCAGAAGTATCGGACATCCCAGTCGCTGTTGTTGAGACCCGTACGATTTCACAAGGGATGACAGCAATGTTGGCCTTCAATGAACAAGCAACGTTAGCGGAAAATCAACAAGCGATGACTGAAATCTTGTCAAGTGTTGTCAGTGGTTCGGTGACACACGCGATTCGCAATACAGCAATTGATGGAATTGAAATCACAGAAGGTGATTTCTTGGGAATGGTTGATGGGAAAATCGTGGTTTCTGTACCCGATCGTTTCTCTGCTTCCATGGATACATTGCAGAAGATGATTTCAGATGAAACAGAAATCGTTACGATTGTTATCGGAGAAGAAGGAAAAGCAAAAGAAGCAGCAAAAATCGAAGCAGCATTGACAGAAATCTATCCGGAGATCGAAGTGGAGATCCATCAAGGAGATCAACCTGTTTATCCGTATCTTTTCTCGGCTGAATAAAACTTGAAAGCAGACGGGGCAAAAGTCGCAGGGCGATTTTTGTTTCCGTCTCTTTTTTGATTGATAGAGAAACAGCCTGTTTTTGCTCATCTTTTTTCATTCAAATTCTTCGTAATTTAAACAGAGAAGAGTAAAATAAAGAAAGCAATCTGCAAACAACTAGTTTTGAGGAGGGAAGAAATGCTTGATCAGCCAATCACTGTTTTGTCTGGTGTCGGAGAAAAGCGAGCAAAAGATCTCGCAGCGCTTGGAATCCAGACAATCGAAGATTTATTGCGGTATTACCCCTTTCGCTACGAAGATATTCAAGAGCGTCAATTGAACGAGATACAAGATCAAGAAAAAGTCACGATCAAAGGAATCGTTGTTTCCCCGGCTGTTGTAAATCGTTTTGGTTACAAAAAGAGTCGGCTGCAGTTTCGAATGATGCAAGATCATGATGTATTCAATGTTTCCTTTTTTAATCAGCCCTATTTAAAAGATAAAGTTGTTTTGTCTGAAGAAATCGCGGTTTACGGGAAATGGGATGCGAAACGGAAATCACTAGCTGGGATGAAGATTCTTGGCAGCAAGAAGCCAGGTGATTTCGCTCCTATCTATCATGTAAACAAATCGGTACGGCAAAGCGTGCTGGTTGACTTGATCAGGCAGGCATTTGAATCATACGGAGACCAGATCGAGGAAATCTTACCTCTAACTTTAACGGAGAAATATCGGTTATTGGATCGCCAGACTGCTATGCGAGCTATGCACTTTCCAAAAGATCCGCAAGAAAGTCATCAAGCAAAGCGGCGAATCATCTTTGAAGAGTTCTTCCTATTTCAAATGCAGATCCAAGGATTGAAAATTTCCGAAAAGGCTGAAAAGAACGGCTTAGCCATTGACTATGATGTTCAGCGGTTAAAAGCTTTCACCCAGACACTGCCTTTCGAATTGACTGCTGCTCAAAAGCGAGTCACCAACGAGATCTGTCATGACCTCAAAAGTCCGCAACATATGCAGCGACTGCTGCAAGGAGATGTCGGTAGCGGCAAAACAGTTGTGGCTGCTATCGCACTGTACGCCACTATGACAGCTGGCTTTCAAGGGGCGTTAATGGTACCAACTGAGATTCTGGCACAACAACATTTGGAAAGCCTTAACCAGTTATTTGATCCGCTAGAAGTGACAACGGCACTGCTGACAGGGTCCACCAAGACAAAGGAACGGCGAGTGATCTTGGAGCAATTGGCTGCAGGTGAGATCGATATTGTCGTAGGGACGCATGCGTTGATCCAAGAAGGGGTCAACTTTGCCCGTCTAGGTTTAGTCATCACAGATGAGCAGCATCGCTTTGGTGTCAATCAGCGAAAAATATTGCGAGAAAAAGGATATTTGCCGGATGTTTTGTTCATGACGGCGACGCCGATACCACGAACCTTGGCCATCACGGCCTATGGTGAGATGGATGTTTCCATCATCGATGAGATGCCAGCTGGCCGGATTCCGGTCGAAACGCGTTGGGTACGACCACCTCAATTGGAATCTGTGCTGGACTGGGCTCGTCAGGAATTAGCGAAAGGACATCAAATGTATGTGATCTGTCCGCTGATTGAAGAATCAGAAATGTTAGATGTCAAGAATGCTACGGAGATTTACGAGCAGCTGCAGGCTTATTTTGCCCCTAACTACCAAGTGGGCATTCTCCACGGCAAAATGAAAAATATAGAAAAAGATGCGATCATGGAAGAGTTCAAGGACAACCAGTTACAGATCTTGGTATCAACGACAGTTATTGAAGTAGGGGTAAATGTACCCAATGCGACAGTCATGTTGATTATTGATGCAGATCGTTTTGGGTTAGCTCAGTTGCACCAGTTGCGGGGGCGTGTCGGCCGTGGTGCAGATGCTTCTTACTGTATTTTGGTGGCAAATCCCAAAAATGAAACCGGAATAGAGCGGATGAAAATCATGACTGAAACCACCAATGGCTTTGTCGTCAGTGAAAAAGATCTGCAATTGCGAGGTCCCGGGGAAGTCTTTGGTAATCGTCAATCAGGTTTACCTGAATTCGCCGCAGCCGATTTAGTAGCCGATGCCCATATTCTTGAAGTTGCACAAGTAGAAGCAACTCAAATCTGGCAGAAGCACCAATGGCAGATTTTACCGGAGTATCAAGCGCTAGCCGATTATTTAGCAGCAGAAAAACGAGACAATCAATTTTTTGATTAAAGAATATGGTATACTAACTTGGAAAAATGAAGGGAGTGGCGTATGTCATGAAAATTGCCGTAGATGCCATGGGTGGCGATAACGCACCAAAAGCGATCGTTGAAGGCGTCATGTTAGCAAAAAAAGAATATCCAGAAATCGAATTTCTATTATACGGAAAAGAAGATGAAATCAGAAAATATGTGACAGACGAAAGTCAGCTTACAATCATTCATACCGATGAAAAAATCAACAGTGATGATGAACCTGTTAAAGCGATCCGCCGCAAAAAGAACGCATCGATGGTCTTAGCAGCCCAAGCGGTCAAAGAAGGTCAAGCGGATGCCATTTTCTCTGCTGGAAATACCGGGGCTTTGTTAGCTGCAGGTTTGTTTATCGTAGGTCGTATCAAAGGAATCGAACGTCCTGGCTTAATGTCGACGATGCCTGTACTTGGGAAAGAAACTGGCTTTGATATGCTGGATCTAGGAGCGAATGCTGACAATAAAGCAGAACATCTCGTTCAATATGCTGTGTTAGGTTCTTTTTACGCTCAAAAAGTCCGAGGCATTCAACAACCGCGGGTAGGGTTGCTAAACAATGGGACGGAAGAGACCAAAGGCAGCGAGTTAACCAAAAAAGCGTTTGAATTGTTGACCAAAGAATCATCGATTCACTTTATCGGAAATGTTGAAGCTAGGGAACTTCTGAACGGTGCAGCGGATGTTGTGGTCACAGATGGATTCACTGGGAACGCCGTCTTGAAATCCATTGAAGGAACCGCATTGAATATGATGTCGTTATTGAAACAATCCATCATGAATTCCGGAACCAAAGGGAAATTAGGGGCTTTATTATTGAAAGATGCCTTGCGCAATTTAAAAAATGAGATGGATTATGCCAAACACGGAGGGGCTGTTTTGTTTGGTTTGAAAGCGCCAGTGATCAAAACACATGGAGCGACTGGACCAGATGCCGTGGCAGCAACCATCAAACAAATCTATACCATGTTGCAGGCAGATGTGGTTCCTCAATTGGTGGCTCATTTTGAAGAAACACCTAAGCATGAAGAGTCAACGCAATGAGACTGCAATCATTGTAATGAAAATGCAAAAAAGGACTAGACAAATTTGCATGTAAGCAGTACAATGTTTGTTAGCCATTCTATGTTTTGTGCGAACGCGTGGAGGTGAAGGCAATTGACGCGAGAAGAAGTATTCAAGAAAGTTGCAGTAGTGATCGCAAACCATTTTGAGATCGATGCAGATAAAGTAACGGATACAATGAGTATTAAAGACGACTTAAATGCTGATTCAATCAGTGTGATGGAATTCGTCTTAGAATTAGAAGATGAATTTGGTACGGAGATTTCTGATGAAGATGCCGAACAGATTGAAACAGTCGGCGGAGCAGTTGATTATATTTCAAGCCATCTTGCTTAAGACAGATACAGGAGCTGAGTCATAGATGACCCAGCTCTTTCTTTATCAGAATTTGTTTAATAACCATTCGTTTCTCGAAAAAAAGGGCCTTTTCTTTGCACCATCCTGAAAAAATGTAAATGCAATGTAAGTATTCTGAAAATTCAGTATCTTAAAAATTTATAGACTTGCAATCTAGTGAGTGATTCTATATAATTATTAAGAAAATATTACACGATGTTAAGAAAGCATTTGGAATTTGACTTATAATTCCTACTTTTTTACATTAGAGGGCACTTCATCTTATAAAAAAGAGAGGGGTATTCGATTGTCAACTGATAATCAATTACTAGATGTTCAAAACCTACATACAGGTTTTCGTATTAAAGATGATTACTATGACGCTGTAGACGGTGTTTCTTTTACGTTGGAACGCAATGAGATTTTAGCGATCGTAGGCGAATCCGGATGTGGAAAAAGTACCTTAGCTACAACGATTATGGGATTGCATGATCCAAACAATACCAAAATCACCGGTGAAATCTTATACAAAGACTTGAATTTGTCAAACTTAAATGAAACGCTTTACAACAAAATTCGCGGGAACGACATTGGGATGATTTTCCAAGATCCATTGTCCGCTTTGAACCCACTCATGCGTATTGAAGACCAAATCAAAGAAGGTTTATCTTATCATACAAATATGAATGCGGAACAGAGACAAGCCCGGGCCCTTGAATTACTAGATCAAGTAGGGATTCCAAATCCAGCACGGGTGGGTCGCCAGTATCCCCACGAATTATCCGGTGGGATGCGGCAACGGGTAATCATTGCCATTGCCATCGCATGCAAACCGCCAATTGTTATTGCTGATGAGCCAACCACTGCATTGGATGTAACCATCCAAGCACAGATCCTAGATTTATTGAAAGATTTGCAGGCTGAAACACAAACGGGAATCATTTTGATCACCCATGACTTAGGTGTAGTGGCAGAAATGGCTGATCGTGTAGCCGTTATGTATGGCGGTCAGTTTGTTGAAGTTGCCACAGCGGAAGAGTTGTTTGCAAATCCAAAACACCCTTATACACGCTCTTTGCTGAACTCAATTCCACAAGAAGATTCTCAAGACAGTGAACTGCACGTGATTGAAGGCGTCGTTCCTTCATTGAAAAACATGCCAAGAACTGGTTGCCGTTTTGCTGCTCGTATCCCTTGGATCCCAGCTAGTGACCACGAAGAAAATCCTGTCCTGCATGAAGTTGCACCAGATCATTTAGTTCGCTGTACTTGCTATAAGCATTTTCATTTTAGAGACGAAGAAGGAGAAGTGTAGATGTCAGAATTAATCACAATCAAAGATCTGAAAGTCCACTATCCGATTCGCAGCGGTTTTTTCAACCGCGTAACGGACTATGTCTATGCTGTTGACGGTGTGGATTTCATCATCGAAAAGGGAAAAACTTACGGTCTGGTAGGAGAATCAGGCTCTGGAAAATCAACAACAGGGAAAGCAATCGTTGGCTTGGAAAAGATTACCAGCGGTGAAGTCATTTACGAAGGACAAGATGTCACAAAGCGCTCTGTCCGCAAAAAAATGAATTACAACAAGGATGTTCAAATGATTTTTCAAGATTCTATGTCAAGTCTGAATCCTAAAAAGCGGGTAGTGGATATTATTGCTGAACCGCTACGGAATTTTGAACGTTTGAGTGACCAAGAAGAAAAACAACGGGTGAAACGGCTTCTGGATATCGTTGGGATGCCAGAAGATGCTTTATACAAATACCCTCATGAATTCTCTGGTGGACAGAGACAACGTTTGGGGGTTGCCCGCGCAGTGGCATCGAACCCTAAATTGATCGTTGCTGATGAACCTGTTTCTGCATTGGACCTGTCTGTACAGGCACAGGTGCTCAACTTTATGAAACGAATCCAACAAGAGTTTGGCTTAAGTTTCTTATTCATCTCTCATGACTTGGGTGTTGTGAAACACATGTGCGACAATATCGCCATCATGTATAAAGGTCGTTTTGTTGAAATCGGTACACGCCAAGATATTTATCAAGATCCGCGTCATATTTATACGAAGCGGTTATTGTCAGCTATTCCTCAAATTGATGTGAAAAATCGTGAGGCGCATAAAGAAAACCGCCGTCGGGTAGAGTTGGAATATGTCACTCACCAAAAAGATTACTATGATGAAACAGGTCGTGTTTATGACCTTAGAACCATCACAGGAACACATCAAGTCGCTTTGAAAAATGGGGGTGCTGAATAATGTGGAAAACAATTCTACGTCGTTTGATATTAATGATCCCGCAAGTCATTATTTTGAGTGTCTTAATTTTCTTGATTGCACAAGCAATGCCCGGGGATCCATTTACAGGATTGATTAATCCGAACCAAGATCCAGCAGTTATTGAACGGATGCGGGAAGCAGCCGGATTGAATGATCCTTGGTATACACAATATTTCCGTTGGATCGGAAATGCACTTAAAGGAGATTTTGGTCAAAGTTTTATCTATAAACTACCAGTAGCAACATTACTTTCAGGACGGATCAGCAACACATTGTGGCTATCTTTGTTAACAGTTATCTTAACGTATGTGATCGCGATTCCTTTAGGAATGTTGGCTGGACGTTACCAAAATTCGATTTTAGATAAAGTCGTTGTCGTGTATAACTTCTTTAGTTTTGCGGTACCATTGTTTATCTTTGCATTGATTGCACTGTTTATCTTTGGTTATCGTTTAGGTTGGTTCCCAACTGGGGGGTCTGTAGCACCAGGCGTAACGGGAATGGCTGAGTTTTGGAGCCGTCTGTATCATCTGATCTTACCGGCTATCACTTCTGCGCTATTAGGTACCGCTGTGACGATCCAGTATCTGCGGAGTGAAGTGATTGATTCCAAATCATTGGATTTCGTGCGAACTGCTCGTTCGAAAGGGGTGCCAACTAGTAAAGTCTTCTCACGTCACGTGTTCCGAAATGCATCCTTGCCGATCGCATCTCAAATGGGGTATGAGATCACTTCATTGATCGCTGGTTCAGTGGTCATTGAAAAAATCTTTGCTTACCCAGGTGTCGGAAAATTATTTATCGATAGTATTGTACAGCGGGATTATGCCGTGATCACTTCGTTGACTTTGATATTAGGTCTGGCGACATTGATCGGTACATTGCTATCAGACATCATTATGAGTATTGTTGATCCAAGAATCAGAATCCAGTAGGAGGGGATAAACGTGTCTGAAAAGAAAGAAAAAGTGTTAAAACAAGAAAGTATCCCACCTATGGGATTACAAATGATTTTTCGTGAATTTTTAAAAGACAAGATCGCTATTTTTTCGTTGGTCTTGTTGGTAGCAGTACTGCTTTTCGTATTCATCGGCTCGGCAGTCATTGATCAAAGCCAAGTCATGCATGTAAGTATTCTAGATAAATATGCTGCACCAGGAGCAGTCTCACCAAATGGCGGCACCTACCTATTAGGGGCGGATGAAGGTGGCCGTGATGTTTGGGGACAATTGATCATTGGAGCGCGTAATTCGATTTTGATTGGGTTTTCCATCACGATCATTACATCGATCGTCGGAGTTGGCTTGGGGATCATTTCAGGTTACTATGGCGGGTTGATTGATAATATCTTGATGCGTATCGTCGATTTTGTCATGATCTTACCGATCATGTTGATCATTATCGTTATTGTTTCGATCGTACCTCGCTACAATGTTTGGACGTTTATCTGGGTCATGAGTGCCTTTTATTGGGTCGGAAAAGCGAGACTCTTCCGCAGTAAGACCCTTTCTGAAGGGCGCCGAGATTATGTGAGTGCGTCAAAAACATTAGGGACCAATGATTTTGTGATCATGTTTCGCGAAATCATGCCGAACTTAAGCTCATTGATCATCACCAACTTGACGATGAACTTTGCAGCAAATATCGGTATCGAAACAACTCTAACGTTCTTGGGCTTTGGTCTGCCAACGAATGTTCCAAGTTTGGGAACATTGATTGGGTACGCCAGCAGCGGTGATGTGCTGGTCAACAGACAATGGATATGGTTACCCGCGTCAATATTGATTTTAGTATTGATGTTGAGTATAAACTACGTTGGTCAGGCATTTAAGCGTTCAGCCGATGCACGTCAACGACTAGGTTAAAACAAGGAGGATACAGGATGAAGAAAAATATTTTTGGTATGGTCACACTTTTGTCAGTCTTAGCATTGGCAGCTTGTGGCGGCAATAGTGGCGGAACAGATTCATCAGGCGGCAGCAACTCAGCAACTGAAACAGAAGATATTAGCTCTATGCCGGTTGAAGTCAAAAATGACGCAGAAGCAATCAAAGGCGGTACATTGGACGTCGCAGTAGTTATGGATACACAATTCCAAGGTTTGTTCCAAACTGAATTTTATCAAGACAATTATGATTATCAGTTCATGCAACCAAGTAATGAAAGTTTATTCTTAACAGATGCTGATTTTCGAATTGTTGATGGTGGGGCTGCAAATCTTAAATTAGATGAAGACAATAACACAGCAACGATTACATTACGCGACAATTTGAAATGGTCAGATGGCGAAGATGTAACAGCAGATGACGTGATTTTCTCCTATGAAGTGATCGGTAACAAAGATTACACAGGAATCCGTTATGACAACAACTTTACAAATATTGTTGGGATGGAAGATTACCACGATGGCAAATCTGACACAATCTCAGGAATCACAAAAGAAAGCGACAAAGTCGTTAAAATTCAATACAAAGAAGTTCACCCTGGTATGATGCAAGCAGGCGGCGGTATCTGGTCTTCTGCTTTACCAAAACATGCGTTTGAAGGTATTGCAGTCAAAGATATGGAATCAAGTGATCCTGTTCGTAAAACACCAATCGTTTTCGGACCTTACGTAATGTCAAACATCGTAGCCGGTGAATCTGTAGAATACGTACCAAATGAGTATTACTACGGTGGCAAACCTAAAATGGATAAATTGTCATTTAAAGCAGTTCCAGCAGCTTCAATCGTAGAAGGTTTAAAAGCGAAGCAATATGATTTAGCATTGTCAATGCCAACAGATACTTACCCAACTTACAAAGATGCAGATGGCTACCAAATCTTGGGCCGTCCTGAGCAAGCTTATACGTATATTGGATTTAAGTTAGGTACTTGGGATGATAAAGAAGGAAAAGTTAACTACAATCCTGAATCAAAAATGGCGGACAAATCATTGCGTCAAGCAATGGGTTACGCACTAGATAATGATGCTGTCGGTAGCCGTTTCTATAATGGCCTACGTTCAAATGCGACAACATTGATCCCACCGGTATTTGGAACATTGCACGATACAGAAGTTAAAGGTTACACACAAGATATCGACAAAGCAAACAAATTGTTAGACGATGCTGGTTACAAAGATGTTGACGGCGACGGCATGCGTGAAGACAAAAACGGTGAAAAATTAACCATCAATTTTGCTTCAATGTCAGGTGGCGAAACAGCTCAACCATTGGCTGATTACTACATCCAACAATGGAATGAAATCGGCTTAGATGTGAAATACACAACTGGTCGTTTGATTGATTTCCAAGCATTCTATGATAAATTGAAAAATGATGATCCTGAAATCGATGTGTATCAAGGTGCATGGGGAACAGGTTCAGATCCTTCACCAACCGGACTTTATGGACCAAACTCAGCATTTAACTACACTCGTTTTGAATCTGATGAAAATACGAAGCTATTAGAAGCAATCGACTCTAAAGATTCATTTGATGAAGCAAAACGTAAAGAAGCATTTGATGCATGGCAAGAATACGCTGCGGATGAAGCATTTGTTATTCCTTCGCTTTACCGTAACGAAGTATTACCAGTATCTAATCGCGTCAAAGATTTCACATGGGCATATGATGCAGATCACAATACATGGGCAACAGTTTCTGTAACAGCAGAATCTCGCTAATTTAGGAAAAGACGTTCTTTCGGGAACGTCTTTTTTTATTTTGTTCGCGGCAAAATCAATAAAAAACAATGAATCAGTCATGGAAACAAAGAGCAGGAGAATAAACGGTTAAAATTTTTTTATGGAGGCTTCAAGTTTTTGGACGAAACATTTCATAATTAGCCAAAAACCAGTATAATAGGGAAGTGTCGATAAACTAATGAAGGAATGTGGCAAATGAATACACAGCTAATGAACGAATTAAAAGAGGATTACGGCATTGTCTTCCATGATGTAGATTTACTCGAACAAGCGTTTACGCATTCATCTTATGTGAATGAGCATCGCAATTTGCACCTATCCGATAATGAGCGCCTAGAATTTCTAGGAGATGCTGTTTTAGAATTGATCGTCTCACGGTATTTGTACCGTGAACTGCCGGACCTTCCTGAAGGGAAGTTGACAAAGCTGCGGGCAGCAATCGTTCGCGAAGATAGCTTATCAATGTTTGCCAAAGATTGCCGTTTTGATCAATATATTCGGTTAGGCAAAGGAGAGGAAAACTCTGGCGGACGTAAGCGTCCCTCATTGTTATGCGATCTTTTTGAAGCTTTTTTAGGTGCGTTGTACTTGGATCAAGGTTTGGAGAGCGTCGACGGTTTCTTGACGGCTGTCGTTTTTCCAAAAGTAAAAGCAGGTGCTTTTTCCCATGAGATGGATCACAAGACCCGATTGCAGGAAGTATTGCAGCGATCTGGCGATGTGTCCATCAACTATCGTTTAACGAAAGAAGAAGGTCCTGCCCACGAACGAATCTTTTGGACAGAAGTCTATTGTGACGATGTGCTGATTGGCGAGGGGCAAGGAAAATCAAAGAAATTATCAGAGCAAGCAGCGGCAGAAAATGCCTTAGCAAGTCTTGATCAATAAGAAAGGAATGGCGGAGTGTATTTAAAACGAATAGAGATTGCCGGTTTCAAATCCTTTGCAGACCGCACGATCATTGATTTTGAAAATAGTGTGACTGCGGTCGTAGGACCAAATGGCAGCGGCAAGAGCAATATTACTGAAGCGATTCGTTGGGTTTTAGGAGAACAGTCTGCCAAAAGCCTGCGTGGTGGCAAGATGCCTGATATCATTTTTGCAGGATCTGACACTCGCAAGCCATTAAATGTAGCGGAAGTAACGATTATTTTAGATAATACCGATCACTATTTACCAATGGATTACAGTGAGATCAGTGTGACTCGCCGGTTAAGGAGAACCGGTGAAAGCGACTTTTATTTGAACAAACAAAGTTGCCGCCTGCGAGATGTCCAGGAACTCTTTATGGATTCCGGGCTAGGAAAAGAATCGTTTTCGATTATTTCTCAAGGGAAAGTCGAAGCGATTTTCAGCAGCAAACCAGAAGATCGTCGCGGTATTTTTGAAGAAGCTGCCGGTGTTTTGAAATACAAACAGCGTAAGAAAAAAGCAGAACAGAAATTGTTTGAAACAGAAGACAACCTTAACCGTCTACAAGATATTATTTATGAGTTAGAGGATCAATTGATTCCGTTAGCTGCTCAAAGTGAAGCGGCCAAACAATTTTTGTCATTGAAGGAAAAATTAACGGAAGTAGACGTGGCTTTTTCTGTCATGGAGATCCAGACAGCCAAACGGGCGTGGGAAACAGCTACAGAACAGCTGGAACTATTAAATCATCAGTTGGCTGAAATCACGCAGCAAATCAATACCGATGAACGCAGTGTGCAGCAATTGCGGCAGCGTCGAGCAGCCTTCGATGAATCATTGGAGCAGCTCAATCAGCAGCTGTTGCAAGTAACGGAAGGGCTGAAGCAAGCCGAAGGCCAAAAAGAAGTACTGTTGGAGCGCTCCAAGCATACGCAAAAAAGCACAGCAGAATATCAAGAGACCTTGGATGCCGTCAGTGAACGCCTCCAACAGTTGAATGACGAAAAAGCTGAATTGATTCATGAACTGTCGCAAAAGAATCGCAGTGTCCAAGAGGCAGAAGTAGCGATTGCTGATTGTCGAGCGGAACAAGAAAAGTATCAGAAATCGGCCAAAGAGATTATCGAAGAACTACGCAGTCAATATGTTGAAGCAATGCAGGAGCAAGCAACGGTCGGCAATGAGCTCAAATATCTTGAGCGCCAATACCAGCAAGAATCGGCAAAAAATCAGACAGCCGTTACGAAGCAGACAGAACTGTCGACAGCGATCAAAGAAAAAGCGACAGCCGCAGAAATCGTTAATGAACGCTTGCAAGCCGTGCAGCAACAGTTGGACGAACAGCGGAAGCAATATATCCATTTACAAGAGAAAGCCAAAGATAACAAAGAAAAATTTGATGATGCACAGAAAAAGATGTATCAGTTAATGAACCAAGTCCAACAAGTGCGGGCAAAACAACGGAGTTTACAGGATATCCAAGAAAACTATGCTGGCTTTTATCAAGGCGTCAGACTAGTTCTAAAAAATAAGCAGCAGCTAACCGGTGTCGTGGGTGCTGTTGCAGAATTGATCGAAGTACCAGAAGAATATACAGTTGCTATCGAAACAGCACTGGGCGCTTCTGCCCAGCACGTAGTAGTAGAAACCGAACGTGATGCCAGAGCAGCGATTACCTATTTGAAACAAAATCGTGGTGGTCGGGCCACATTCTTGCCATTGACGACGATCAAGTCTCGCCAATTGCCTAGTTATGCTGTTTCTCAAGCACAACAAGTACCAGGATTTATCGGCGTTGCTAGTGAGCTGGTGCGTTTCAATGAAGATGTAAAAAACATTGCCGAAAATCTATTGGGAAGTATCGTCATCGCAGAAGATCTGACAAGTGCTAATGCATTAGCTAAAGCGCTGAACTATAGCTATCGTGTCGTTTCACTGGAAGGCGACGTGATGAATGCCGGGGGTTCGATGACCGGTGGAGCGACGAAGAAAAATGCCGGCAGCCTATTTAGTCAAAGCAATGAGTTGCAGCAATTAACGGCTCAAGCCGCTCAATTGGATGAACGCCTGCAAAAAACAGGGAAACAAGTGCAGCACTTCGAAACGGTGACAAAAGATGCTCAAGCAGCCTTGGAAGAGCTGCGAACCACCGGTGAAACGGCTCGAATGACGGAACACGAACTAAAAAATCAACTGCAAAACCTCACCAACGAGTTGGAACGGTTGAGAAAAGAGCAGCAAGTCTTTGACTTTGAAAATCGCGAGATTCAGGCCTTTTTTGAAGAGTATAACGAGAAGAAGACTCGGTTGGAATCAGAACAGCAAACCATTGCGCAGCAGCTGAAAAAAATCGATCACGACATTCAAAGCATGAATGCAGAAGAAGATTTGATCGAAGCAAAAAGAAGCCAGTTAGCAGCGACAGCCGCCCAATTACAAGCTGATTTTGCTGTTCAAAAAGAACAAGTGGAACATTTAAGACAAAAAATTGCTGCGAATGCGGAAGCGATAGCGGAGAATGAAGCACGCCAACAGTCGCTAGAACGGCAGTTAGCAGCAATCAATTCGAATGTGAGTGACCATGAAATTTCGGAAGAAAGCCTGGATCAGCAAATCAGTGATTTCACTCAAGGAAAAATAACACTGACACAAGAATTGGCGGACATTCGGCAACAAAGACAAATCGTCCAACAGGAAATTGGACAGTTGGATGAAGCGCTCAGTTTGGCAAACTTGCAGCAAAAAGAAAAACTATCCGAAAAGACCAATGTAGAAATTGAGAAAAACCGCGCGGATTTGGTGATGGATAATCGGTTGGCTTACTTGCAGGAAGAATATGCATTGAGCTTTGAAAAAGCGGCCAATGACTATCCAGCGATCGATGACCCGGAAGCTGCAAAACGAGAAATCCAAGATCTAAAAGGAAAAATCGATGCGATTGGACCAGTCAATTTGAATGCTATCGAGCAATATGATCAAGTGGAACAGCGTCACAGCTTCTTGACCAGTCAAAGAGATGATCTGCTTTCTGCAAAAGCACAATTATTCGATACAATGTCCGAGATGGATGAAGAAGTCAAAACACGTTTCGGTGAGATTTTTGATGCGATTCGTCTGCAGTTCAAGCAAGTTTTCCCCAATATGTTCGGCGGGGGACATGCGGAATTGATTTTGACAGATCCAAAGGACTTACTAAATACTGGTATTGAGATCGAAGCCCAACCACCAGGTAAAAAGCTGCAAAACTTGAGTCTACTTTCTGGAGGCGAACGAGCACTGACAGCCATCGCACTGCTGTTTTCGATCATCCAAGTCCGTCCTGTCCCGTTTTGTGTGCTGGATGAAGTTGAAGCTGCTTTAGACGAAGCCAATGTATCACGCTTTGGCCATTATTTAAGCGACTTCCAAAATGATACACAGTTCATCGTTGTCACACATCGCAAAGGGACCATGGAAGCGGCAGATGTGTTGTATGGCGTGACGATGCAGGAATCCGGTGTTTCTAAGACCGTTTCTGTGCGTTTGGAAGATGTCAAAGAAGGCGGAAATTTTGTCGCAGATCAAGAAGGAGTAGCAAAATGATCAAATTAGTCGCAATTGATTTAGACGGTACCTTGCTGGATGGAAAGAAACAAGTATCGCAAAAAAATAAAGAAGTTCTTGCCCAAGCAAAAGCACAAGGAGTAAAAATCGTCCTTTGCACAGGTCGTCCTTTACGGGCAATTCGTCCTTATTTAGAAGAGTTGTCATTGAATGAATCAGGGGACTATAGCATTACTTTTAATGGTGGTCTGGTGCAAAAAAACGATACGGGAGAAATCATGGAAAAAGCCGCTTTGCAATTGGCTGATATTCATGAATTGGTTGCTGTCGCAGCAGAACTGGATTTGCCGCTGGATGTCGTATCCGAAGAAATCGTTTTGTGCTTGCCGACTTCAGCAACGAATCAGTCGATCTATGGTTCGCTGAATCCATTGCTGGATTGCCGCCCGTATGCGATAGAAGCTCTGGATGAGTCGAAACTCTATAATAAAGCTGTGATTGCTTATCATCAAGAAGTACTGGATCCGAAGATTTTGGCGATTCCTTCAGCAATCAGAGAGAAATATGAAGTAATCAAAACTCGGAACAATTTGCTGGAATTTATGCCTAAAGGAATTACGAAAGCCTATGGGATTGAATTGCTGGCTCGGGATTTAGGTATCACTATCGATGAAGTCATGGCGATCGGAGATGAAGAAAATGATCTGCCGATGATTCGCTATGCAGGACTCGGTGTAGCGATGGCTAATGCCGTGCCTTTAATCAAGGAAGCCGCAGATGTGATAACAGATTCGAATGAAGCAGACGGTGTAGCAACTGTCATCGAAAAATATGTTTTGAAAGGAGGCGTTTGAAATGGGATTTTTTGACAAAATTAAAAAAGCTTTGATTGGTGAATCAAAAGAGCAAGACAAAGTGCAAGGCGAAGTAGAGGAACCAGTTGAATCTCCAGAGTCATCTGTCGATGAGTCATCCGTCGCAGATGACCATTCCGCACAAGAACAAACAGTAGAATCGACGGAACCAACACTGGATTCTCGTCCAGAAACTACTACCGATTCCGCGTTGCAGCCAACAGAAACAGAGGAGTCCGCGGCTGATACTTCATCATCAGAAGGAGCACAAGATCTGAAATCAGCTGAACCATTCGACGTCGTGACACCTAGTGAAACGGTAAAAAGACCTGAAGTACAACCTCAGCCAACAGCGGTTCACAAAGAGGATGTACAAGATAAGTACACGAAGGGACTATCGAAATCTCGCAAAACTTTCGGACAACGACTCAATGAGCTGTTCGCGAATTTTCGCTCTGTAGACGAAGATTTTTTTGAAGAAGTCGAAGAGACATTGATTGGAGCCGATGTAGGCTTTGATGCAGCGATCAAGATCACGGATGCACTGCGTCAAGAGGTCAAGTTGCGAAATGTCAAGAAGCCGGCAGAGGTTCAAAATGTTATTATTGAAAAATTAGTCGATCTTTACGGTGAAGCGGGTGTCGACGAAGTCAACGAACTAAATATGCAACCTGGATTGACCGTCATTTTATTTGTCGGTGTGAATGGCGTCGGTAAAACCACCAGCATTGGAAAACTGGCACATCAATTCAAATCAGAAGGCAAGAAAGTGTTGTTGGCAGCTGCGGATACCTTTCGAGCTGGAGCAATCGATCAGCTCGTCGTTTGGGGGGATCGAGCAGGTGTGGAAGTCGTTCGGGGGAAAGCTGGCGGTGATCCGGCAGCCGTCGTATTTGATGCGATGGAACGAGCGAAAGCAGAGCAAGCAGATGTTCTATTAGTTGATACAGCTGGTCGTTTGCAAAATAAAGTCAATTTGATGAATGAGTTAGAGAAAATCAAACGGATCATTCAACGAGTAGAGCCGAATGCGCCTCATGAAGTGTTGCTCGTGTTAGATGCGACGACTGGTCAGAATGCGATGAACCAAGCCAAACAATTCAAAGAAACCACGGATGTTACAGGATTGGTCTTGACGAAATTAGATGGAACTGCCAAAGGTGGGATCGTTTTAGCGATTCGCAATGAATTGCGTTTACCGGTTAAATTGGTCGGATTAGGGGAAGGAATCAACGACCTTGAGCCGTTTGATCCAAATGAGTTTGTTGTTGGGCTATTTAAAGGTCTCATCAACGAAGGTTGATGCTGTTCATCGCTTGAAATAAGACAAAAATATCCGAACTATGTTTGATTATTCCTCTTCATCATCTCGCGATGGCGTTAACGGTAGGAGTAATCAGTAGTAGTTCGGATATTTTTTGTTAAGGAACTTGCATAAAGCTCCTCGGTTATGGAAATAAACTTTATAGGCATACGTTTGACAGCTGCGATGTACATGAAGTACCACAGCAGAATACGTAACAGATGACGTGTGACTTCTGGTTCACAAAACCTCCCCATCAGCAGCTAAAAGGATGTAGCTGCTGTTCCTGAAATTGAAATCATTCCAAGAAAGATTCCTTGTCGTGTCAGAAATGTTCAGCGTGGACATTTCTCTGTGAACAAGAACAACTTGTTTCAGAAATCAGTTTTTTAGCTGTGCTTGCCGCTCTTTGATGATTTTTTCCAAATCATTCAATGTCTCGGCATCCTCACTGTTTTCAATGAAATTCGAGACTAGATTCAGTAACGATTGTTCAGAGAGTTCGGCAGCTAGAAAGTCTTCTTGAGAAACATTTGGAGAATACAAGCGGGTCAAGACAGTACCGCTGTAGCCGATGTCAGCTACTTTCAATAAATCATGGTTCTTTAATTTTCTGACAACGGCTTGGATCGTGTTTTTACTTAAGTCCTGTTGTTGAACCGCAATGTCATTTGCAGACAAAGGTTTTTCAGCATTCCAGAAGATATTCATGATCTGACGTTCGCGTTTGGTAAGATTGAGTGGTTTCATTCACTATTCTTCCTTTCAAAAAAGTTGTAATATTGACATAATAATTTACTATTATATAGTAAGTATACTTTATTTAGAGGTCAAATATCAAATTTATTCAAGTAATTTGTAAAAACTTGGTAATTTTTAAAAAACTAGCAAAGAGAATCGCACAATTTCATTTTTTTCTGCTGGATTATTGACTATAATAAGGAAGAATCTAAGACAAAGAGGGCAATGATATGACACTAAAATCACTTTTTATACAAGAAGAACTGCGTCCCTACTTATTTGATGGGCGTTATGGGATCGAACGTGAGGCGCAGCGTGCACGTTTAGACGGAAGTTTTGCTGGGACAGATCATCCTGAAGCATTAGGCAATCGTAGTTTTCATCCGTACATACAAACCGATTTTGCTGAAAATCAGTTGGAATTGATCACGCCAGTCGCGGAAAGCTCAGAGGAACTGTTTCGTTATCTGGCTGCGATCCATGATGTTGCTTATCGTTCGATGGCACCTGAGGAGATGCTTTGGCCATTAAGCATGCCGCCTGCGTTGCCGGAAAAAGAAGAGGATATCGTGATCGCAAAGCTGGATCGTTTTGAAGATGTTCTTTATCGTCGGTTTTTGGCAAGGACGTATGGGCGTCGTAAGCAAATGGTCAGCGGCATCCACTTCAATTTTGAATTTGGGGATGATTTTTTAAGAAAGTTATTTACCAAGTCGTCAGAAACAGATTATCGTAGGTTTAAAACAGAACTTTACTTGAAAGTTACCCGAAATTACTTGCATTACCGCTGGTTTTTGACTTATTTCTTTGGAGCAACGCCGCAAACGGAAGCCAATTATTTTATGGCGGGTTCTGGACCGAAAGACCCTGTCCGCAGCATTCGTAACAGCCGCTATGGCTACACGAATCATACCGATGTCAACGTGTCTTATGCCTCTCTTGAGACCTATCTGGCGGATATCGCTGAGCTGGTAGAAACTGGCAAACTATCTGAGGAAAAAGAGTTTTATGCACCAGTTCGCCTGCGAGGGGGGCAAAAGGTTGCCGACTTAGCAACAGCGGGAATTCGTTACATTGAATTACGCAATATTGATATCAATCCCTTTGAAATGTATGGTATTTCGCAAGATCAAGTGAAATTTCTGCACCTTTTCTTGTTATACTTAGCAACGAAAGAGGAGGGCGCTGATGCCGATGCTTGGGTCGAAGAAGGAAATCGCAAAAACAATCAAGTGGCATTGGAACACCCATTGAATCAAACGATCTATCTTGAAGAAGCTAAAGCAGTTGCGGAAGAATTGATCGCTTTTGCAAAGGAAATCAGTCTGCCGACAATGCCTTTACTGGATCAACTGCTGCCAATGTTGGAAGATCCCGGCAAAACTTTTGCCGGTCGTTTATATCAAGCCAGCCAAAGGTCAAGTCAGGCTCAAGTGGCAACTGAACTAGGAGTATCCTATCATCAAGTTGCCTGGGAAAAACCTTATCAGTTAGCAGGCTTCACCAACATGGAACTGTCAACACAAATTTTGATGTTCGATGCGATTCAAAAGGGAATCAAGGTGGAAGTGTTGGATGAATCTGATCAGTTCTTGAAATTATCGATCGATGAACATGTTGAATATGTCAAAAACGCTAATATGACAAGTAAGGATCGTTATATCGTTCCTTTGATCATGGCCAATAAAACGGTCACAAAAAAGATTTTAGCTGAGAATGGCTTTCGGGTTCCTGCAGGAGCAGAATTCGCCACTGTAGAAAAGGCGCTTGCTGCTTACCCGCAATTTGCTGACAGAGGATTTGTCGTCAAACCCAAAACAACCAACTATGGCGTGGGAATCTCGATCTTTAAGGATGGCGCTTCGTTGGAGGACTATCAAGCTGCTGTCCGTTTAGCTTTTGCTGAAGACCAGTCGATTTTAGTTGAAGCATTCCTTGCTGGAACAGAGTATCGTTTCTTTGTGATCGATGGTCAAGTTGAAGCAATTTTGCTACGAATACCGGCAAATGTAATAGGAGATGGTCGGCGCACGATCAAGGAATTAGTTGCAGAGAAAAATACCGATCCATTACGGGGGACCCACCATCGGACACCTTTGGAGAAGATCCAATTAGGTGAATTGGAACAGTTGATGTTGAAAGAGCAAGGCTATCACATAGATTCTGTCCCAGAAAAAGGACAAATCGTTTACTTGCGGGAAAATTCCAATATCAGCACGGGCGGCGATTCGATCGATGTCACCGATCAATTTAATGATGACTACAAAAAAATCGCTGCAGATGCCGTGACCGCATTACAGGCACGAATCAGTGGGATTGATTTGATTATTCCTGACAAGGAAAAGCCCGCGGAGGATCCGGGAGCATACGGCATTATTGAAGCGAACTTCAATCCCGCTATGCATATGCATATTTACCCGTACCAAGGACAAAGCCGCCGCTTAACCATGTCTGTCCTCAAGCTGCTTTTTCCGGAACGATTTTAACAGCCGCTTAACAGTCAGAAGTTGAAAAAGGAACAGTGACAAGGCTTTTGTCACTGTTCCTTTTTTTAGAATAAATGGTTAGAAGTAGCTTCTTCGGAAATAAGCCGAAATATCTTAAAGCTGACCATTTCTAATACAACTTCTTTTGCTGTTCGTACTAGTGAAGGATCACTAGTAATTGATCCGTTGGTTTGTTTAGCGGAAGAATCGTTCCCAGAATGGTTTTTTTTCTTTGATGGGATCTTCTTCGGAAGATGATTTTGTCTTTTGAGGATACTTTTCTTCGATATCGATTACCTCTTCATTCACTGCCTCATTGGCAACGATCAGTAAACCGATACTGTCAGGATCAGCAGTCTGGGCGTCAGTCACCACTCGAAAATCGAGCTGTTGTTTCGTAATCAATGAAATAAAGGTCGTCTGAAGCGTTTCGGGCAATTTTCCGTTGATCAAGATCAGTGCCCCTTGATAGTTAGGGAGAACCGACTGTAACGTTTCTTGGTTGTCCTTTTTCTTCATTTCTGCTACCGTCATACTTAGATAACAACGTTCACGAAACGTTCCCAAGTATTTTCTTTGTTCATCTGGATTAACACGAGGTGTCCCGTACATTCCTGTATCTAGGCGTTTCTCCATTTCATCGGACATTGAAAATCCTCCTAAGCGTTTTCTTGCTTTATATTATAGCACAAAAAAGGGAGCGTCGATTATTAGAAACATTTAGCTATTTCAGTGAGGTCATAAGAAAGACTAAAAAAGATCAGAAAGAAAGCTGGTGAAAACATGGAAATCCAAAAGAACCACTTATTGATTTTAGCAGAAAATCAACGAATCGAGACACCACGATTATGGTTGCGTCCTGTGACGATGGCAGATGCCAATGATTTATTCGAATACGCAAGTGATGAAGAAACGACGGAGTTTGTTTTTCCGAGGCATCAATCACTTGTGGATACAAAAATCGCCATTGCAACGTATTTTTTAGCGGCGCCATTAGGTAAATTTGCTATTGAAGAGAAAATGAGTGGCAAAATGATCGGAACGATCGACTTGCGGGTGGACCCGCTAAAGGAAGTGGCAGAACTAGGCTATACCTTGAATAAAGCTTTCTGGGGGCAAGGGATCGTACCGGAAGCTGCTCGGATGCTTTTGTCTTTGGGTTTTGAAAAATTAGCGCTTGTTCGTATTTATGCACTGCACGATCAGCGAAATCATCGATCTGGTCGCGTGATGGAAAAAATCGGCATGAAAGTGGAAGCACAGATTCCGGCTGCGCGAAGATTTCGTGGGCAAGTAGTGGACGAAGTGATGCGGGGAATTACCCGAGACGAGTGGCAAAAACGAATCATGTAAAGGAGAATCGATATGGAAATAACGATTGATATGGATGCAGCAGCAGTAGCAAAAATCTCAGAAGTCAAACAGGAGGGAGATCGAATTTATCTAGATTTTGAAGATGGTGTGGGACCTTTTCCGGCTACGGCGATCTCTTGCCGGTTAGATATTAGTTTTCGCTTGATCCTCGTACCAGCAGATTATCCAGAAGAAGGATTGTCTATCTATGATACGAAGCTGGATACAGCAATTGGAACAGTTTGGTTAAAACAAGGCGCAGCAATGTATTTAGAAGAGCGGACACGCTTGGTGGTCGATCCTGACTATCAGCGCTTGCAGTTGACTAGTGACAGCGGTCTGCTGGCATCTAACGTTCAACTGTTGCGCATGGACAAAAAGGTGGCAGGAAACTGATATGGGGAAATTAGCCGTTATCAGCGATTTGCATGTCGATATCAATCATTTCAGTGCAACAGACTTGCAGCTGATAGCCGAATTGCTAGACGCCAATCAAGCGACGCACTTGCATCTAGCTGGAGATATTGCAAACAAAGAGACAGCAGCGATGACCGTCATTGATTTCTTTCAAAGACAGCTGCCTACTACCTTTCATTGGGGCAATCATGAAATGGCTGATTTATCAGAATCATTGATCGAAACCTATCCTGATCCAGCTTTCTTGAACTTTCAAACAGTCGCTTTATCGGAAAAAACACTCTTGTTAGGTGTCAATGGCTGGTATGACTACGGCTATTCTGACTTGCAAAGCACAGAAGAGATCCTTCGTCTCAAGCACCTCTTTTGGTATGATCGTATGATTCAGCGGACAGGAACCGATCCGGAAATCAGTCATCAGATCAATGAAAGACTGCGTCAAACATTGCGAGGGCTCCCTCAAGATAAAGAAGTTATCGTAACGACTCATTTTGTTCCGAAAGCAACCTTTATCGTCAAACAAACGGGGAAGTATGTTCGTTGGAATCATTTGAACGCGTTTCTAGGTTCACCAGAATTTGGGGCAGTTATTGATGAGGCGGACAATGTGCGTCAAGTAGTTTTTGGCCATACCCATCGTCGGTTTGAAGATCAAGTGATTGGACAGACGATTTATAGCTGTCGTCCTTTGGGCTATTACTATGAATGGCAATTGACCCGACGATTTGTTCTGGAAAATCAGTTGACAGAAAATTTTCAGCCAACAAAGCTACGGGGACTTTTGCGAACTAATCAAGCAGCGTTCAATCAATACAAAGCAGCCCATTTAAGAGCAGAGCTCCAGCAAGCAATCACATGGATCAACTATTGATTCGCTACGAGATAAAAGCGTGCGGGACTGTGTCATAAGTCTCCTACAAGTAAAACTATCCGAACATTAATGATTATTGCTCCTGCGGTGCAGGGACTCCTCGTCGCAAAAGTCAGAGGAATCTATCCTAGCAACAGACTATTATTCGGTTTAACTTGTTGGATGATGACTTATGGCACAGTCCCTCTTTTTTTCGAATAAACGACTAACAGTAGCTTCTTCGGAAATAAGCAGAAATTTCAAAAAAATAAAGCAGCAATTTTCGGCAATTCCTTTTTATTGCTTGAAGCAGTCCACGTTTGCTACTTTCTCTTTTTTTACCGCTGCAATCTTTTCCGCAAGAAAATCCCTAAATAAGCCGCAGCAATGGCTTTGACCACACCGGGAAGAAGGAAGAAAAAAAACCCGCCATTGATGGCAGCAGTCCAAGACATAGCGGTGCTCCATTTTAACCATAAGGTACCAAAAAACAATGTTGCTAATGCACCAGCGATATTCGCTAACATCCCTCTCACATATCCGGCGCGGCCTGTTTCCAAAAGTTTCCCCGTCAAGAGTCCATTAAAGATAAAACCAATCAGATAGCCGCCTGTAGGTCCGAATAAGACGCCGATGCCACTTGCTCCGCCGGCAAAAACCGGTAATCCGATCAACCCCAGCAATAAGTAAATAAGGATCGACATGGTCCCTGTGCGCATTCCTAGAAAGGTTACCGCCAAGCCGACAGCAAAGGTTTGGCCTGTCAGAGGAATCAATCCTAATGGGATGGTTAGTTGAGACAGCCCAGCAATAATGATGGCAAAAAAAGCAGCATAGATTTGTTCTCGCAATGGTAGTTTCATAGTATCCTTCTTTCGTTAACACATAATCCAATAGTTGGTTAACGAAATTATAAATCTTGGTTAACGAAAAGTAAAGAGTAAATCAACGTTTTTTTCGCAACGCTTGCAACAAAGTTTCTGTGGCCAAAAAAGGGGTAAACAGTTCAAAAACCTCAGAGGATACAGGAAAGTATCCGACAAGCGTTACTAACGTAGATTCATCGAGAAAAGGTAGCAGGTCTTCAAGCTCTGACAACCGTTGCTCCGGATTCTCTGACGCTGCCAGGATCTTTTGAAGAATGCGTCCTAGATCTTGCTTTTCGAGAAAAGGGGCAATATCTTCCAACTCGTACAAAGACAGCGAGTTTGAGACAGCCTGCTCAACTTTTTGGGCTAAGAAAGTGGCAGATAAGTAGGGCGCTGCTTCTTCCAGAAAAGCGAAAGTATAGTCCTCTTTCATCAATTGTTCCAAATGATCTGTCTCTAAAAAAGGTAAAAATTCTTCTAGTGCTTCTTCGGTCAGCGGTTCTGTTATAGGTTTCAATAAAGCAAATAATTCTTCACTGCTCAAAAAAGGGACCAATTGCTCCACTAACTCAATTTCAAAAGGCTGGGCTTGAGTCGCAGCTGCCAATTCTTTAGGTTTAATGATCGGCGCCAACGTGGTGATTTCCTGAGAATCGGCGACTCCCTCGTGGTAATGCATTACTGCAACTCCGCTATTTCCTAATAGTTCGTCAATGGATAACTGCAAAATTGTTGCTAGCTGGGGCAATTTTTCAATGTCAGGCAATGTATTGCCTCGCTCCCAATTGCTGATAGCTTGATAACTGACCAATAATTGATCTGCTAAGTTGCTTTGAGTCATATTTAGTTCTCGACGTTTGCTGGCAATCCGTTGGCCGATTTGCCGTATGTTGAATTCATTCATGTGAACTCCTCCTTTCGTGTCTCCAGTATAGGGGAACTAGCAACTGAAATACAATCAAGCCTTCGTTGAGTTGTCTCAAAAAAATTCAAGCCCTCGTTGAGTTGTCTAAAATGACAAGTCAACGAGAGCGGTGAATGATTATGGAGTGATCAATGTGACCAGATAGTCACCGAACGCTTTGGTAGACAAACAATGCGCGTCAGTCATAGCTGCCGCAAAGTCAGCTGTGACTTTCTTTTCCTTGATTGCTGTCTCGATGGCTGTGGTAATAAGAACTGCTGCTTCATCCCACTGGATATATTCCAAGAGCATACAAGCAGAGAGCAACAACGAGCAGGGATTGGCTTTTCCTGTGTCAACGATATCGGGGGCAGTACCGTGGGTTGCTTCAAAGATTGCGGCACCACTTACATAATTGATATTTGCACCTGGAGCGATCCCAATTCCGCCGACTTGAGCGGCTAATGCGTCGGAAAGATAGTCGCCATTGAGGTTGCAAGTTGCGATCACTGAAAATTTTTCTGGGTACAAAAGAATCTGTTGCAGGAAATTATCTGCGATCACATCATTGATAATGACTTTTCCGGCTTGTTGTGCAGCAGCAAGTGCTGCTTGAGCCGCTTCAATATTCTGCTCAGATTTAATTGTTGCCCATTGGTTCATCGTGAAGCACTGATCGGCATAATTCGTTTCCGCTAATTGATAGCCCCAATTTTTGAAGCCGCCTTCGGTGAATTTCATGATGTTCCCTTTATGAACAAGGGTGACAGACGGCAAGTGGTGTGCGATAGCATACTCGATCGCTCCGCTGATCAACCGCTGACTGCCCTCTTTTGAGATCGGTTTGATCCCGATGGCGCTGCTTTCTGGAAAGCGAATGTTTTTGACACTGAACTGTGTTTGCAGCACCTCAATTAATTGTTTCGTGAGGGGATCATTTTTTGCAAATTCGATTCCTGCGTAAACATCTTCTGTATTTTCACGGAAAATCACCATATTCGTCTTTTCCGGATGCTTCAAAGGAGAAGGTACCCCGGCAAAGTATCGAACGGGCCGAACACAAGCATAGAGGTCTAATGTTTGGCGCAATGTGACATTGAGGGATCGGAATCCTTTGCCAACTGGTGTGGTCAATGGTCCCTTCAATGCGATTTTAGCCTCTTGGATAGTGGTAAGAGTCGACTGCGGCAACCATTCGCCGGTTTGTCTAAATGCTTTTTCACCAGCTAAAACTTCTTGCCAGTGGATCCTTCTTTTGGGACCATACGCTTGTTTTACGGCCGCATCAATCACAGGTTGCGCTGCTTGCCAAATTTCTGGACCAATGCCGTCACCACTGATATAAGGAATTGTGAGAACAGTGTTAGATAAGGGCGCTTCAGAATGCATTGCTAGTTCCTCCTGCTTCTATTTTTTTGCGAATGACCATTGGTAAGATTCCTTGATGTTTCCAGTAACGGATATCTGCTGGTGCATCGAAACGCAGCCGAGTCGGAAAGGTGATCATTGTTTCATCTGTACGTTTGGCTGTCACATCAATCTGCTGATTGACCTGCGGTTCTTCGGGCAGTTGGATAAAGAAGGATTCAGAGCCATCCAATCCCAAGGAAGCGGCAGTTTGCCCAGCAAGATATTCTAGAGGAATCACACCCATCATGACCAAATTGCTGCGATGAATCCGTTCGAAACTTTCTGCCAAGACTACTTTGACGCCTAAAAGTTGGGTCCCTTTAGCTGCCCAATCTCGGGAAGAACCCATCCCATAATCTTTACCAGCTAAAATAATGCAAGACTGTTCGTTTTTCTGATAATTCATGGCAGCGTCATAGATTGACATCGTTTCCCCTGTAGGAAAATAATGGGTGATCCCGCCAGTACTTCCAGGAACCAGCTGATTCTGTAAACGAATGTTGCCGAAAGTTCCCCGCATCATGATGTGATGATTGCCTCGCCGTGAACCAAAAGAGTTGAACTCACGGTAAGGAACAGCTTTGGTTTGCAAAAACCTGCCGGCGGGAGAATCTAATCCAATGCTACCAGCGGGAGAAATATGGTCTGTCGTAACAGAATCCCCCAATTTGGCTAACACTTTCAAATCAGACAAACTCGTTTGGATAGGTAATCCTTTGGTCAAGGAATCAAAATAGGGTGGGTGGGCAATATATGTTGACGTGTCCTCCCAAGCATAACAATCACTGGCAGTTGTATCGATACGGTTCCAACGCTCATTGGCGTCGAATAGATGCGCATAAGCTGCACGAAACGCTTCTGGTCCAACAAAAGCTTGAATATATTCATTGACTTCTTCATTACTTGGCCAGATATCCGCCAGATAAATTTCTTGTCCTGCTACGACGCCTAGAGGCTCCTTCGTCAAATCTTTCCGGATGGTTCCAGCAATGGCATAGGCGACGACTAACGGAGGAGAAGCTAAATAATTGGCTTTGATCTGTGGATGGATCCGACCTTCAAAGTTGCGGTTTCCAGATAAAACAGAAGCGACCAGTAAATTTTCGTTTTCAATTGCTTCTGCTACGGGTGCTTCTAATGGGCCGGAGTTGCCGATACAAGTCGTACAGCCGTATCCAACTAAATAAAAGCCTAATTGTTCAAGATAAGGCAATAATCCACTGGCAGTCAAATAGGTGGTTACGATCTGGGAACCAGGGGCCAAGGAAGTCTTGACCGATTTTGGCACGGTCAATCCTTTTTCTACCGCCTTTTTTGCTAACAATCCCGCAGAGAGCATGACGAAGGGATTGCTCGTATTCGTACAGCTGGTGATAGCTGCAAGTACGATATCTCCTGTCTGCAATGTTTCGGAAGGATCGTTTGGCCAGTTAACTTGGCTGCTTTTTTGCCATTCCTTCTCCGAAAGACCGAAGCCTTTTGGTCCGATGTCAGCCGTGAGGGAACGATCGAAATCAGTGCCAACTTCCGGTAATAAGATACGGTCCTGTGGTCGTTTTGGTCCTGCCAATGCGGGCTGGATCTTGGCTAGATCAATGGTGACCGTTTTGGTGTAGTCTGGTATCTCCGTCGCATCATAAAAGAGATGATTGGCTTTTGTGTAGGCAGCAACCTTATGGATCAATTCGGGTGTTCGTCCCGTAGTAGCTAAATAGTTGAGGGTCTCTTCATCAATTGGACAAAAACCGCAAGTGGCGCCATATTCTGGTGCCATATTGGCAAGGGTCGCACGGTCAGCTAAACTTAACCGTTGGTAACCGGTTCCGAAATATTCAACAAATTTTCCTACCACTTGCTCCTTTCGCAAGACTTCAGTAACAGTCAACGCCAAATCAGTTGCGGTCGTACCGACAGGCATTTCGTTCACAAAACAGACACCGATAACTTCTGGAGTCGGGAAAAATGACGGCTCGCCCAAAATCGCTGCTTCTGCCTCGATACCGCCAACGCCCCAGCCCAATACACCGAGACCATTGATCATCGTTGTATGGGAATCTGTTCCTTGCAATGTATCCGGAAAAAGAAACGGCTCGCCAGCGATTTTTTTTTCCAAAATCACATCAGAAAGTGATTCAATATTTACTTGATGGATGATACCGGTCTCTGGAGGGACGACTTCAAAATTGTCAAATGAACCCTGAGCCCACTTCAAGAATTGGTAGCGCTCTTGGTTTCGTTCAAATTCACGCGCCGTATTGAAAGCCACTGCTTCCGGAGTCCCTGCACAATCGACTTGGACGGAATGATCGACAACCAAAGTCACGGGGATCTCAGGATTGATCGTATCTGCATTCCCGCCTAAGGCAACGATGGCGTCTCGCATCGCAGCAAGGTCTACGACCGCTGGAACACCAGTGAAGTCTTGCAAAACGACACGTTCGGGTTTGAAAGGTACGACGCCTGTGGGCTGTTCAGCGTTCCAATTGACCAAATAATCCAAGTAAACAGCAGTGATCTCTTCATCTTGGTGACGGGCGACACTTTCTAGTAACACGCGAATCGAGTAAGGCAATCTTTTTAATTCAGCGTTAAAGTCAGCCGCGACCTTTGCTAAATCAATAAACGTATAGCGCTGATCATTCACGATCAGGTTTGTGTGCCAATTCATAAGCATCCTCCTTAAATATCAATCTATTAGGAATAATTATACGTTTATAAAAAGAAAAATCAATTAAAATTATGAAAAATATTTCATTTTATAAACATCGTGCTATAATGTTTAAAAGTTTTTATTTTTTGAATTAAATGAAGTTAGTAGCATGGTTACGTAAGGATGTTAGGAGGTAACATGGCTGTGGAAAAATTAGAAAAAGAAAAGAATATCGCATATCTTTCATCATTGTGTCAGAAACACAATCAAATCGATATGAATCTTTATTCAGAGTATGACGTAAAACGCGGACTGAGAGATTTAGATGGAAAAGGCGTCTTAGCCGGCTTAACAACCATTTCTACCATTTATCCAGAAAAAATCGTGGCGGGGAAGCCCCTCGAGGCTTGTGGGGAATTACGTTATCGCGGAATCGATATCAATGAACTGGTTGCAGGATTCGTTGAAGAAAATCGGTTTGGTTTTGAAGAGATTGCATATTTATTACTTTTTGGCGAGCTGCCAAAGTTATCTGAATTGCAGGGATTTCGTCAGTTATTGGCGGATAAACGTACGCTTCCAACCAATTTTGTTCGTGACGTGATCATGAAAGCACCTTCTGCGGATATCATGAATAGTTTATCTCGCAGTATTTTGACATTAGCCAGTTATGATCCGCAAGCCGATGATGTCAGTATTGAGAATGTATTAGAGCAAAGTTTGATGCTGATCAGTGTCTTTCCACTGCTGGCGATCTACGCTTACCACGCCTATAATCACTACAATCAAGAGGGAAGTATGTATATTCATCGCCCTTCGGAGGAATTAAGCACGGCAGAAACGATTTTGACCATGCTGCGTCCTAATAAAGCCTATAGTTTTCAAGAAGCTCAAACCTTGGATATGGCGCTGGTGCTTCATATGGAACATGGGGGCGGAAACAACTCGACCTTTACTACTCGGGTAGTTACTTCTAGCGGTACCGATACTTATTCGACGATCGCAGCCGCATTAGGGTCGCTAAAAGGGCCTAAACACGGTGGAGCCAATATCAAAGTGACGGAGATGATGAGTGATCTGAAACGCCAGATTGCTGATACAACAGATGAAGCTGCAGTTCGTCGTTATTTAGAAGCAGTTTTGGATAAAGAAGCTTTTGATCGCAAGGGCTTGATCTATGGTATGGGACATGCTGTCTACAGTGACAATGATCCTCGAGCGGCAATTTTTAAAAATTATGTAGCCAAACTCGCACAAGAGAAAGGCATCGGCGCTTGGCAAGAATATCAACTTTACACAACTGTTGAACGAATCGCTCCAGAAGTGATTGCTCAAAAACGAAAAATGTATAAAGGCGTCAGTGCGAACATTGATTTTTTCAGCGGCTTTGTTTATAAAATGTTAGACTTGCCAGAAGAACTTTACACACCGATGTTTGCGATTGCGCGAATCGTCGGCTGGTCTGCTCATCGAATCGAAGAATTAGTCAATGCCCAAAAAATCATGCGACCAGCTTATAAGGAAGTGTCTTCTGACCGGAGCTATACAAGGTTGAATGAGCGGTAGGATTGAGGAAGAATCTTTTTAGATAAATCAGATAAAATATAAGAAGCGATCGAGGAAAATATTTTCTGGAATCGCTTTTTTATATTAAAAAAACGTACCTTATTTCGGTAATTTGCAAAAAAAGTATCCGGTAACAAGTGTTTTTCTTTGTAAAAAAAACAAAAAACTTCTATGCTAATAGAGGAGGGTATTTTTACCCATGGTGGCAGATAACCGCAAAAGGTTGTTGGTTTTGGTGGATCTGTTACTAAAAAAAACGTTCTTTTTTCAGAAATGCAAACAAGGAGTGTGAAAAATGGAAAATGAACAAGCGGCAAGTGTAGAGACTGCTTCGCTTACCTTTGAGGAGAAAGTCTTGCAGACGATCGTAGGTGTAGCCTTGGCGTCAATTGATGGCTTAATCAGTGCAGATGGAAAATTTTTTTCAAGTATGACGGAAGATTTGGCCGACCAGAGCAATGTGACATCGGGGATCGAAGTGGAAGTTGGCAAAGAACAAGTAGCAATTGATTTGGAAGTTATTGTTGCCTACGGGAAGGATATTCCCCGGTTGTTTGCTCAGATCCAAGAAATTGTTTTGCAAGAAGTTAGTCGGTTGACTGCTTTAGAAGTCAAAGAAATCAACATTCGCATCGTGGATGTCGTCAAACAAGAAACGATCGAAAAAATCACAGATAATCAATAAGAATCCGCAGAAAAATCAGAAAGGAAGAATGATCAATGATTTCACTATACACAACGCCTAGCTGTACATCATGTCGCAAAGCGCGGGCTTGGTTGACCGAAAATGAACTACCCTTCAAAGAAAGAAACATTTTTAGCGATCCATTAAATAGTGATGAACTACTGGAAATTCTTTCTTTGACGAAAAACGGGACAGAAGATATTATCTCAACACGTTCAAAAGTGTATCAAAAATTAGCCATTGATTTGGATGACTTGAAATTAGAAGAATTATTAGCGTTGATTGAGCAATACCCGAATTTATTGAAACGTCCCATCATTGTTGATGGCGACAAACTGCAAGTAGGATATAATGAAGATGATATCCGCAAATTTGTGCCACGCAATATTCGGAAAGTAATCTTTAAAAAGCGTCAGAAAGATTTGCTGTTGTTCAACTATCATCAAAAAAAATCATCCGGAGAGTCCGTCGTCAATATTATTTGAAGCCGACCTGCCGATTAATCGCGAACTGTGTGGTATTTCCTTCGGGAAACCAGCACAGTTTTTTTGATTTCTCAAAAAAGAGGTCATGTCAGAAGTAGTCTGCTTCAAGAGAGATGAAAAGGAGAGTTCGAAAATTGCTTGTCGGATTTCTGTGAAATTTTGACTTCTTTCCGAAGAAGTTATTTCTAACAATTTATAAAAAAAGAAGCTGTGACAAGATTTCTGTCGCAGCTTCTGGTGAAAATTCTTATAGTTTTTGGTTGTAGAATTCAACGACTAGTGCTTCGTCAACTTCTGCAGTCAATTCATCGCGTTCTGGTAAACGAGTCAATGAACCTTCTAATTTTTCATCATCAAAGCTTACAAATGCTGTACGACCAGTAGTTGCTTCGATTGCTTCTTTGATTGTTGAGATGTTTTGTGATTTTTCACGAACGCTGATCACTTGACCAACTTCAACATGGTAAGAAGGGATATCTACACGTTTGCCATCTACTAAAATGTGGCCATGGTTTACTAATTGACGTGCTTGACGACGAGTAGTTGCAAGACCTAAACGGTAAACGACGTTATCCAAACGTTGTTCTAACAAGATCATGAAGTTAACACCGTGTTTACCTTCTTTGATTTTGCTTGCTTTGATAAACAATGTACGGAATTGACGTTCGTTCATGCCATACATATGACGAAGTTTTTGTTTTTCAGTCAATTGCATACCGTATTCTGATTTTTTGCCACGGCTGTTTGGTCCGTGTTGTCCTGGAGCGTAAGGGCGACGTGCCAATTCTTTACCAGTTTCTGAAAGAGAAATTCCTAAACGACGAGAAATTTTCCATGATGGTCCTGTATAACGAGACATAATTTAGTTCCTCCAATAAATATAGTTTGGAGTAAAATAATCCGTTGAAAAATTCACATCCGTGCAGTTCGTTCTTCAATCTTCACCTTTGCAGCCGCGGTTACGCAATTGAACCTTTTAGGCAACGAACTGGTGACGAGCTGTTATTTCCCTGCTGCATTATTTTACACAAGGAACAGTATACGATAAAATAAGAGGAAAAGTCAAGGTATGATTGAATTCAATTGCAATGAAAATGTGATGAAAATTTCATATAAAAAGTAACGTTTTTCAGAAAATACTTTACAAATAGGCGTTTGGTTATTAAAATGTGAAAGTATTGTGTACTTTATAACGAACTCAATTATCATACCCATAAAAAGGAGCAGAAAAATGAATCCAGTATCCCCATTATTTGAAAAAATTGATTCTTCCATTGAAAAGAAGGTCGATTTGATCAAAAGCAGTTATTTACGCTATGCTGTACGGGCCATGATGGCATGTCTTTTCTTGACGCTAGGAACAGCGATTGCCTTTGCGATTGCTATGAAAGGTGAGGACATTGCACATGGACTAGGAAAAATGTTGTATGCATTTATGTTTAGTTGGTCCCTTGTCATGATCTTATATATGAACGCAGAATTAGGCACATCAAATATGTTGTATATGACCGTCGGTGTTTATCGCAAACGATTGAGTGTTCCTTTGGCATTGAAGATTTTGTTCACTTGTGTGTTCTTCAATTTAGTCGGTGGTTTGATTTTTGGATCAATTATTTCTTTGACTGGACCTTTTCAAGGGTTGCCTGCGGATAATTTCTTATTGACTTCCATTACCGCAAAACTTGATAAGCCGACACTCCAAATCGTCGTCGAAGCAATGTTCGCAAACATTGTCGTTAATACAGCTGTTTTAGTAAGTATGCGGATGAAAGATGATGCAGGGAAAGTAGCTGCGATTATTTTCATTATCTTTATCTTTGCCTTCTTAGGCTATGAACACGTCATCGCTAACTTCCCAGCGTTTACGTTAGCTTTCTGGGCATCTGGAGGCCACTTAGCTGGTATGACTGTCGGCAGCGTGATTCACAATCTTGTCTTTGCCTTTATCGGGAACTATATCGGTGGCGGCTTGATCATGGGTCTGGGCTATGCATGGCTCAATCAATCAAAATCAACTTATGTGGATTAAACGAAGAAAGAAGCAGCAATGCTTCTTTTTTTTAAAATCAATATTGACACACTAAAATCATTCTGCTATCCTTGTTAAAAATCAATAAGTAAACACGTAGAAAAAGAAAGTAAGATTCTGTGGAATTTCTAACAGAGAGCCCCGACAGCTGAAAAAGGGTGAAAGAAAACGAATCTGAAAATGGCTTTTGAGTGGGTGTTTCGAGAACGCAAGTTTTAGAAGCGCACGGATGTCCCCGTTACTGAGACCCCAATATCACGCAACAGCGTCGCATTGGAGTAGAGGCATTCTTCGTAAGTCGGATGCAAACTAAGGTGGTACCATGTAAATTTATTACATCCTTAAGAGATAACTCTTAAGGATTTTTTTTTACCCAAAAAAGGAGGAGAAACTATGTGCCAAGTGATCAATCATTATGAAATTGTAGGAAGTTTTTTGCGTCCGGAGAAGTTGAAGCAAGCAAGGGAAGCGTTCGCTGAAGGAAAAATCACTCGATCCGAGTTAAAAGAAGTTGAGGATCAGGCGATCAGTGAGTTAGTCGCAAAACAAAAAGAAGTTGGCTTGAAATATGTCAGCGATGGCGAATTTCGCCGTAGTTATTGGCACTTGGATTTTTTCTGGGGATTTCAAGGAATAGAGCATATTTTGATGGATCAAGGCTACTTGTTCCATGGGGAAGAAACCCGTGCTGATTCTGCACGATTAGCTGGGAAAGTCGCATTCAATCCAGAACATCCCGTGTTTGAGGAATATCGCTTTGTCGCGGCTCAAGCAGATGGGGTGCCTGTTCGCCAGAGTATCCCAGCGCCTGCTCAATTGTTTGTCGAACTTGTTCGAGGCAGCAACGAAGAAAAAGTGAACGCTATCTATCCGGATCGGGAAGTATTGCTTGCTGATATTGCGCAAGCCTATCGTGAAACCATTTTAGCCTTGTATGATCTTGGTTGTCGTCATCTAAAATTGGATGACTGTACGTGGGGGATGCTGGTGGACAAAAATTACTGGCAGTCAAGGACCAACGATGAGTATGATACACAAAAAATACAAGAATTGTATCTGCGGTTGAATAACAGTGCATTGGTGGATCTGCCTAACGACCTGCACGTGACTACCCATGTTTGCCGTGGCAATTACCATTCGACATGGGCGGCATCGGGAGGCTATGAGCCAGTTGCGGATTCGCTGTTGGGACATGAAGCGGTCGAAGCCTTTTTCTTGGAGTTTGATGATGATCGCTCTGGGGACTTCCAGCCATTGCGGTTTGTCCCGGAAACAAAGAAAGTCGTTCTCGGTCTAGTCACAAGTAAAAATGGGGCTCTGGAAGAGAAAGAAAGCTTGATTGCCCGGATCAAAGAAGCCAGCCAATACGTGCCCTTAGAGCGTTTGAGCTTGAGTCCGCAGTGTGGCTTTGCTTCAACAGAGGAGGGCAACATTCTGTCAGAAGAAGATCAATGGAAGAAATTGCAGCTGATCATTGAAGTGGCAGATGAAGTCTGGGGCACTCAACCAGTCACTGCCAAATAGACAAAGACGATTGAGGCAAACACTTCATGTGGTTGAAAATATTTCAGTTTCCCAAAAAAATGAGCCCACCTTCATTGGTAAGCAAGAGTCATTCACCAAGATCCGCCACTTATTGAAATAGACAGCTTTTTATGTTAAGAATAGGGTATGCTTTTTGGAGAGAACATGATCCAAAAGTAAAAATTCTTGTTATTTCTTACAGAAAGAGAGTCTTAGTTTTTTATGGATATGAATCGGAAATTCTTTGCTTTTGATATTGATGGCACGTTACTGGATTCGAACAAGCAACCGTTGGAAAGTACGATTGAAGCATTGGAGTTGCTGCGAAATGCAGGGCATTTCGTGACAGTTGCTACAGGCCGCAGTCGTTTCCATGCGAAAGACATCATCCGCTCCCTTGCTTTTGATAATTATATTTTATGCAATGGCGCTGCTGCATTTTTGGCACACCAACAAGTGTACAAAAATTTATTAGATGAAGAACAGCTAAAAGCATTTGTTGCTGAAGCAAACGAGTTAGGGATCGATACCGCATTTGTGGGAATGGATACGGCTAAACGAGCTTCTTCTTTAAATATTGGCATCATGGATGAAGCGATGCGCTCTTTTGGCGCACAATTGCCTGAATTAGACATGCACTTTCCGGAAGAAAAAGAAGTCTATCAAGCGTTGGCTTTTTATGGGAAAGAGTATGAAGACTATTTTGACGATCGCTACAGTAAATTACGTTTTGTTCGCTGGCATGAAAACAGTGTCGATGTCGTGCCAAAAGATGGTTCAAAAGCAGCCACGATTCTTTCGGTGGCACACCAACTAGGAATCTCACAAAAAGATGTGATTTGTTTTGGCGATGGCCAAAATGATCGCGAAATGCTGCAAGCTGCCGGCGTCGGCGTGGCCATGGGTAACGCGGCTCCCGAGATTCAAGCGATCGCTGATAAAGTCACCGCCAGCAATGATGAGGATGGCATCTGGCAAGCATTGAAAGAACTAGACTTGATTTAAACAAACTGTGTCCTAAGAAACAGACAAACCTGAAATTTTTTGCAACAGCCAAATCAGAGAAATCAGCCCCGCAAATTGCCAGAAGGATTTCCTTCGGTGCCCCTTCTTAAGGTGGCAGCCTACCTATTTTACTAAGGGATCCGGTTGATTCTATGATGGAAGCTCTGTGTAAGATTAGGCAATGTCTGATTCTTGGGAGCACAGTTTCTTTTTTTCAGTAAGTATTGGTACAATGGAAAAAAGAGGAGGAGTGAAGATGAAAATAGCATTGATAGCCCATGACCGCAAAAAAGAATTGATGGTGAAGATGGTCACCGCTTATCGCGAAATCTTGGCACAGCATCAATTATATGCCACAGGAACAACAGGGAAACGAATCCAAGAAGCTGCGGGACTATCCGTTCATCGCTATAAGTCTGGTCCTTTAGGAGGCGATCAGCAAATTGGGGCGATGATTTCGGAGGATGCGTTGGATATGGTGATTTTTTTGCGCGATCCTTTGGCAGCGCAACCACATGAGCCGGATGTGACCGCATTGATCCGTCTGTCAGATGTTTATGAAATCCCGTTGGCTACGAATATCGGTACAGCAGAAATGCTGCTCCGAGGATTAGATGCAGGATTTGCAGATTTCCGACAGATCATCCATGAAACGGACCATCGACCATTATCTTTTTGAAGGAAGTGACGAAAGTGAAGGACAAACCAATGATCGCCGATTTTTTGCGTTATGCCAAAATCAATACCCGTTCCGATGCAAGCAGCCAAACAATTCCTACTACCCCTGGACAAGTTGAGCTGGCGCTTTTATTACGGGATCAATTGCAGTCTATGGGGCTTAACGATGTGTTGTACCATGAAAAGAATAGCTTTGTGATCGGACGTCTTGCAGGAAATCCGGACAAAACGGCTGTCGGATTTATCGCACATGTAGACACCGCTGATTTTGCAGCCGAAAACATCCAACCCCAGATCCATGAAAATTATGATGGCAAAGACGTTTGCCTCAATGAGCCGTTGGGGATCATGATGACAGTCGCTGAGTTTCCTAACCTCAAAGACTACATAGGTGAGACGTTGATCACTACAGATGGAACGACGCTCCTAGGTGCAGACGATAAAGCCGGGATTGCTGAGATCATCGATGCATTGCGGATTTTACAAACGATTGATCCACAAGAACGGGGAGATGTCTGGATCGCTTTTGGTCCGGATGAAGAAATTGGGAAAGGGGCGGATCTATTTGACCCAGCCGATTTCCCAGTGGCTTTTGCTTATACAATGGACAGTGGTCGTGTGGGACATATGGAGTATGAAACCTTTAATGCTGCGCGGATCGATATCCAAATCAACGGAACAAGCGTCCATCCTGGGACGGCTTATGGTCGTCTCGTCAATGCATTAAAGATCGCCAACCAGATCGATGCGGCACTGCCGCAAGCAGAAGTCCCGGAAAAAACAAAAGACTATCAAGGCTTTTACTTGCTTCACAATCTTGCTGGACATATCGGGCAAGCAGAACTCTCCTACATCATTCGTGATCACGATCAAACGCTTTTCCAAAAGCGCAAGGAGAAGATGGTGCAGATCATTGAAAAGTTGAATGAGTACTATGGTGAGCGGATCACCTATCAGCTGTATGATCAATACTACAATATGGGCGACCGAATCAAAGAAAATCCTCAAAGTGTTATCATTGCTCGTCAAGCAATGAAAGACTTAGGGATCACACCGATCGAAGCCCCTTTTCGCGGCGGCACAGATGGGTCCAAAATCACTTACAAAGGGATCCCAACCCCTAATCTATTTACCGGCGGCGAGAATTTCCACGGTCAATATGAATTTATCACTGTTGAAGCGATGGCAAAGGCGCGGGACTTAATCGTTGCGATCGTGAAACGTGTTGCTGAATAATGATGACTCTCCAAACGACCAACGTTGTTTGGAGAGTGTTTTATTTTCTAAAGGGTCCTAGAAGAGCAACAAGAGCAGTCGGTAGGAAGGAATTCCTGTAGTTTAAGGTTGTTTGCTGTTATGGAATAGCTCTTTTTTTTCTCAAGGAAAACACTTATAATAAAGAAAGATGTTAAAAGAGAAGAGGAAAAAGTGTGCGGGTATTATTTATTGGAGATGTGGTTGGATCGTTAGGGAGAAATACCTTGACAGAGTATTTACCAAAATTGAAGAAAGCCTATCGGCCGCAAGTGACGATCGCAAATGGCGAGAATGCAGCTGCGGGTCGGGGGATCACGGGGAAAATTTATAAGAAATTTCTTCAAGATGGCGTCGATGTGATCACACTAGGAAATCATACATGGGATAATCGAGATATTTTTGAATTTATTGGTGATGCAAAAAAAATGATTCGTCCGGCAAATTTTCCAGAAGGGACTCCTGGTACAGGAATGGTCTTTGTGAAAGTCAATGCGATCGAATTAGCAGTCATCAATATGCAAGCACGCTCTTTCATGGTCGACATTGATGACCCTTTTCGTAAAATGGATGAGTTGGTGACTATCGCCCGCAAGCGTACACCATTTATCTTTGTTGATTTTCATGGTGAGACAACGAGTGAGAAACAAGCCATGGGCTGGTATCTAGACGGACGAGTTTCTGCAGTCGTCGGCACACACACCCACGTACAAACCAATGATGCCCGAATTTTGCCACAAGGAACGGCTTATTTGTCAGATGTAGGAATGACTGGTCCTTATGATGGGATTTTAGGGATGAAACGAGAACCTATCATCGAAAAATTCTTGACGGCATTGCCGCAACGCTTTGAAGTGATCGAGAACGGACGCAGTATTTTGTCCGCTTGTCTGATCGAGATCGATGAACAAACTGGAAAAGCCAAATCGATTCGTCCAATCCAAATCAGCGAAGACCGGCCTTTTACAGAATAGGAGAATCATGGACCCACTAGAAAAAGAAACAGCAGTAGCACAAGAATTGGCTGCATTGCGGCAATTATTGGCACAACACCCGGTAGTACAAGAGTTTCAAAGGATTCAACAACGGGCGCAAAAGAATCAAAAGCTGCTGGAGTTAGAAGAAGCAATCAAGCAAACCCAAAAAGAAATCGTTCAGTATGAACATTATGATAAACCGGAAGCAAAAAAGGATGCTTTGCGACGAGTGGCTGAGTTGACCCAACAATATGATCAGCATCCACTCGTGATCGCCTATCGTGCGGCACTTCAGGAAGCAGATGAATTGCTGCACTACGTCACAACAGAAATCCAAAAGCAAGTGAATAAAGCCATCGAGGAGGAAGATGCTCATGCCTCAAAAAACTAAAAACACTCCTATGATGGAACAATATTTAAGCATCAAGGCACAATACCAAGATGCTTTTTTGTTCTATCGTCTGGGAGATTTCTATGAACTGTTCAATGAAGATGCGATCAAAGCTGCACAAATCTTGGAGCTGACATTGACAAGCCGCAACAAAAATGCGGAAGAACCGATCCCAATGTGCGGAGTCCCTTATCATGCCGCCAGTAATTACATTGATACGTTGATCGAACAAGGCTATAAAGTCGCCATCTGTGAACAAGTCGAAGATCCCAAAACCACCAAAGGAATGGTCAAACGGGAAGTCGTTCAATTGATCACTCCAGGGACAGTGATGGATAGCAAAGGGCTGTCCGCCAAAGATAATAACTTCTTGACGGCTGTGATGAAAACGACGCAAGGTTACAGTTTTGCTTATGCAGACTTGAGTACCGGTGAGTTAAAGACCGCGCTTTTAGAAGACGAGGATGCGGTATTGAATGAGGCCGCTGCTTTGCAAACCAAGGAAGTCGTTTTGTGCAGCGAAGTTCCTGACTCCCTTAAAGAACTGTTGACCACTCGCTTGAGTGTTGTTTTTTCAAAACAAGAGACATATGAAGAAAATGCTGAATTCCGTTTTTTGACTAGCGGATTGCCTGAAGATGAAAAGACGGTCACTGGAAAATTATTGAGTTATCTCGCAATCACCCAAAAACGCAGCTTGGCTCACATCCAGCAAGCAGTAGAATATCAACCGGATCATTCTTTGAAAATGGACTATTACTCAAAGTTCAATCTCGAATTGAGTCGATCCATTCGAACTGGCAAAAAGCATGGAACACTCTTATGGTTATTAGATGAAACCAAAACAGCAATGGGTGCCCGTTTATTGAAGCAGTGGTTGGATCGTCCTTTGATCCAACCAAAGAAGATCTTTGCACGTCAAGAAATGGTTCAATCATTGTTGGACAGCTTTTTTGAACGAGCAGACTTACAAGACGCACTGACAAAAGTATATGACATGGAGCGCTTAGTTGGGCGAGTTGCCTTTGGCAATGTCAATGGACGGGATCTTCTGCAGCTGAAATCTTCTTTGCAGCAAGTTCCTCTGATCGCCCAGTTGATCAAAGGCATCAATCGTGGAGAGTGGAATGACCTGTTGATCGAATTGGAGCCACTGGATGAGTTAGTGGCATTGATCGATAGCGCCATCGATGAAGACGCACCGCTGCAGATCACTGAAGGAAGTGTCATCAAAGATGGCTTTCACGAACAACTAGACAAGTATCGGGAAGCGATGCGCAACGGCAAGCAGTGGCTAGCTGAGTTAGAAGCCAAAGAACGCCAAGAAACTGGCATCAAGAATTTAAAAGTGGGCTTCAACCGTGTTTTTGGTTATTACATCGAAATCACCAAAGCCAATCTGGCTGGTCTCGAAGAAGGCCGTTATGAACGAAAACAGACCCTTGCTAATGCGGAGCGTTTTATTTCACCTGAATTAAAGAAGCTGGAAACAGTGATTTTAGAAGCGGAAGAAAAATCGGTGGATCTGGAATACCAATTGTTCTTGGAAGTACGAGAAGAAGTGAAAAAAAGTATCCTTCGCTTGCAGAAATTAGCCAAAGCCATTAGTGCAGTCGATGTGTTACAAAGTTTTGCGACAATTGCTGAACGCTATCAATATGTACGGCCAGTTTTGAAAAAAGAGCGCTCCTTGAATATCATCGATGGGCGTCATCCCGTTGTGGAAAAAGTGCTGGGGCACCAAGAATATATTCCTAATAGCATCGTGATGCATGAAGACACCGATATTTTACTGATCACCGGACCGAATATGTCTGGTAAGAGTACGTATATGCGGCAATTGGCACTGTTAGTGATTATGGCTCAAATCGGTTGTTTTGTTCCTGCGCAATCAGCAGAAATGCCGATTTTTGACCGCATCTTTACCCGAATCGGTGCCAGCGATGACTTGATTGCTGGACAAAGTACATTCATGGTCGAGATGATGGAAGCCAATCAGGCGTTGCGTCATGCCACACCAAACAGTTTGATCCTATTCGATGAATTAGGGCGTGGAACAGCCACCTATGATGGGATGGCACTTGCTCAAGCCATCATTGAATATATCCATAAAGAAGTCAAAGCGAAGACCCTTTTTTCGACCCATTATCACGAACTGACCATATTGGACGAAGAATTACTGCGTTTGCGGAACATTCATGTAGGAGCGGTAGAAAAAGACGGTGAAGTTGTCTTCCTGCATAAAATGATGGAAGGTCCGGCAGACAAGAGCTACGGAATCCATGTGGCAAAAATTGCAGGACTGCCTAGCGGATTACTACAACGGGCGGCAACGATCTTGAAAGCTCTGGAAGAACATGAACCAACGATCGAAAAGCCTGTGATAGAAGAAACACAACAGCTTTCATTGTTTAGCGAGGTGTCCACAGAAGAAGTTGGCGTCATCGATCAGTTGAAAAAACTGAATCTCTTAGAAATGACCCCAATGGATGCGTTAAATAAGCTTTATGAATTGCAAAAACGAATCTAGAAAGAAGGAAAACAGATGGGCAAGATCCAAGAATTATCTGAACGTCTAGCGAATCAAATCGCTGCCGGTGAAGTCGTGGAACGGCCAGCCTCTGTTGTCAAAGAACTTGTGGAAAATGCAGTGGATGCCGGCAGCACACAGATCGATATCTTCATTGAAGAAGCCGGTCTACGCAAAATCCAGGTGATCGATAATGGCGAGGGGATTGCCGAAGAAGATGTCGTTACGGCCTTCAAGCGCCATGCCACCAGTAAGATCCATAACCGCGATGACTTGTTTCGGATACGGACACTTGGCTTTCGCGGTGAAGCATTGCCAAGTATTGCCTCAGTCTCGATTTTAACAATCGAAACAGCTGTCAAAGATGCTTCCCAAGGCTCATTCCTTCGGTTGAAGGGAGGCACCGTGGAAGAACATATACCAGCGAACTTGCGGCAAGGAACGAAGATCACTGTAGAAAACCTTTTTTATAATACGCCAGCGCGCTTGAAATATGTCAAAACATTGCAGACAGAATTGGCCAATATCGGCGATATCGTGAACCGTATTGCATTGAGTCACCCGGAAGTTGCTTTTCGCTTGGTCCATGAAGGCAATAAAATGCTGACTACTACTGGTAGCGGGGATTTGAAACAAACCATCGCCGGGATCTATGGTGTTGAGACTGCTAAAAAAATGTTAGCTATCAACAGTGAAGATCTTGATTTTAAGCTGACTGGTTATGTCTCGTTGCCTGAAGTGACCCGGGCTAGCCGTAATTATCTATCCACGATCATCAATGGACGATACATTCGGAATTTTGCCTTGAATAAAGCAATCGTTGCTGGATATGGCTCAAAATTGATGGTGGGACGATTCCCGATTGCGGTCCTGGAGATCACGATGGATCCATTATTAGTCGATGTCAATGTTCACCCCACTAAACAAGAAGTACGTTTATCAAAAGAAGAAGAACTGACCAAATTGATCAGTAAATCGATCAATGACAGTTTGCGAGAAGAGAATTTGATTCCGAATGCCGCCGATAATCTTCGTTTTAAGAAAAAAGTGACCACTGAACCTGTGGAACAAACGAAACTGGATCTGGGAACGAGTCCTACGACTTCTTCGGGATTAACTTTCAACCGCGAGACAGGAAAGTTTCAAGTGGCGTCATCAGGTTATCAACAGACTGTGGATAACTTTGTGGAAAACCCTGTGGAGGAAGGTGGAAAACTTCCAGAAAGCGCGGAGCAAAGGGAAAAGGCTCCGGAGTCTTCGGCATATTCTGTGGAAAATCAAGCAGTTTTCGATAGTCTGGAAGAAACACTGCCCAATAAAACGTTGCGAGATCCCTTTGCTGCGACAGTACCTGTGACAGAGATTGTCCAAGAAGTTGATCAACCAGCAGCGTCTGTTCTCGAGGATGCTAGTCAGCAGGACTTGTCGTTAATCGAAGAGCAGGCACAAGAACGGCTGCATCCTGAACTGCATGCCGGACAGAAAAACTATACGAAATATGTGGATCGTTTGTTAGAAGAAACGCCTGCCAAGCAACGTTTCCCTCATTTAGAATATTTCGGACAGATGCATGGGACGTACCTGTTTGCTCAAAGCGACGAAGGACTATATATCGTGGACCAGCATGCGGCCCAAGAACGGATCAAATATGAATATTTTCGGGAAAAAATCGGAGAAGTGAGCGACGATCTGCAAGAATTATTGGTACCGATCGTCTTAGATTATCCCAATAATGATGCAATCAAGTTGAAGGAACAAACTGAAAAATTACAAGAAGTTGGGATCCATTTGGAGGAGTTTGGGGCGAACAGCTTTATTGTAAGGGCGCATCCCACTTGGTACCCAGCAGGAGAAGAAGAAAGCATCATTCGAGAAATGATCGACATGCTTTTAGAGACAGGTTCAGTCAGCGTCAAGAAATTCAGGGAAGCAACAGCGATCATGATGAGCTGCAAACGTTCGATCAAAGCCAATCATTATCTAAATGAGGCGCAAGCACGAATCCTGTTGGCGGATCTTGCAAAGTGTGAGAATCCCTTCAATTGTCCTCATGGACGTCCGGTATTGATTCATTTTACCAATAGTGATATGGAGCGAATGTTTAAACGGATCCAAGATCCGCATCGTGCAAGGAGTGGAATGGAATGATTGTCTTAGCTTCTCAATCGCCACGGCGAAAAGAATTATTAGCGGAATTGGTCCCATCTTTTCAGATACAGCCGGCAGATATCGATGAGTCAGTGGTATTTGGAGAGGCACCAGAGGAGTATGTGCAGCGAATGGCGCGGGAAAAGGCAGCAGCTGTCACAGCCTGCTTTCCCACAGATCTTGTGATCGCCAGTGACACTACCGTAGTGGTTGGCCAGGAGATTTTCGGCAAACCTGTTGATGAAGCAGATGCCAGACGGATGTTGCAGAAGATGAGTGGAAAGACTCATTGGGTCCATACTGCGGTCGTTTTACAAAAACAAGAAAAACGACGAGAAAAATTGGTTTCTGCACAAGTCTCCTTTAGTCTGTTGACGGAGCAAATGATTACCGAGTATCTGAAAACTGGGGAATATCAAGACAAAGCCGGGGGCTATGGGATCCAAGGAGCAGCAAAAGTGTTTGTTGAAGCGATCCAAGGGGATTTTTATACGATCGTTGGCTTCCCTGTTAATACGGTTGCCAAGTTATTAAAAGAATTTCCGGAGGAGCTGGAAAAATGAATCTATCCGGCAGGTGTCTTTGTGGTCAAGTTACGATTGAGCTAACGGAGGTTCATCCCCAAGTGACTGCTTGTCATTGCTCAATGTGTCAGAAATTTCATGGTGGTCCTTTTTTAGCGCTGGCCGCTTGTTCCCGTGATCAAATCACATTTACTGGCGAATCCTTGATTCAACGGTATAACTCTTCTAATTGGGCGCAAAGGGGATTTTGCCGCCAGTGTGGCTCTAGCTTATTTTATTATGCACAGGAGACGGCAGAATTCTTCTTTGCCACTGGTTTGTTTCAAGAATTGACAGAAGCAGTTTTCACAGAAGAAATCTATACGAAAGACCAGCCGCCGTTTTATCATTTTGCTGAAAGAACCAGAAGGTGGCCAGAACTGCCTTCTTCTTAAGCAAAGAAGCAAGTTCGTTTACAAACGATTGGAAAAAAGGCAAGATAAGAGAAGAAAGCAGGTGAGAAAAATGTCAGAATCAAAAGAAGATTTGAAAGCGAAATTGTCACCGATCGAATATGCGGTCACACAAGAAAATGCGACCGAACGTCCTTTTACAGGGACTTATGATGATTTTTATGAAAAAGGGATCTATGTGGATATCGTCAGCGGCGAACCGCTATTCGCTTCGACAGATAAGTATGATGCTGGTTGTGGCTGGCCTTCTTTTTCGAAGCCCATCGACCGCAAAGAAATCAAAGAGAAAGCAGATTTCTCTCATGGCATGCACCGTGTCGAAGTCCGCAGTAAAGAAGCAGATTCCCATTTAGGACATGTTTTTTCAGACGGCCCGCAAGACAAAGGCGGGTTGCGCTACTGCATCAATTCCGCAGCCTTGCGATTCGTCCCATTGGAAGAAATGGCTGAGCAAGGATATGGAGAATATACTTCTCTTGTTGAGTAAAGGAGCAAGCTTCGCTTGCTTCTTTTTTTGTCTTTCAGTCTATGCTACAATAAAGGGAACATATGTACAGCTAGATGTATAGAAAGGAACGGTTATGTACGAATATATTATTGGAAAAGTCACGGATATCTTTCCGGCGTATATCGTTGTTGAAACGCACGGTATCGGTTATCAAGTGGCATTCGGCAATCCGTATGCGTTCAGCGGCAAGCTGAATCAAGAAGTGAAGATTTATCTGCATCAAGTAATTAGAGAAGATGCCCATAGTTTATACGGGTTTTCTACATTAGAAGGAAAGCAATTATTTTTAAAACTGATCAGCGTCTCTGGGATCGGTCCTAAAAGTGCATTGGCAATTATGGCGAATGAAGACCATGCGGGATTGATCACGGCTGTCGAAAACGGAGATGTCACTTATTTAACCAAATTCCCAGGTGTTGGCAAAAAAACAGCACAGCAAATGATATTGGACTTAAAAGGAAAAGTCGCAGAATTAGTCGGTGAAGTGCCAACGGCACCAGTCACTGTGGCGAATACCGCGTTGGACGAAGCGATGGCAGCTTTGAAAGCATTAGGCTATAGTGAAAAAGAAATCAAGAAAGCTGAGAAATATTTAGCGCCTAATACGACTAAATCAACAGATGAATACTTACGAGAAGCATTAAAATTGATGATGAAAAAATAAGGAGCGAGTTAGGTGACGGATGAACGGATTGTTTCACCGGAAACGAATGAAACAGAAGAATTGATCGAAAAATCATTGCGTCCGCAGTTTCTCGCGCAATATATCGGTCAAAATAAAGTAAAAGAAGAGTTGTCGATCTACATTCAAGCAGCCAAAAATCGGGAAGAAGCATTGGATCATGTGCTGCTTTACGGACCACCTGGATTAGGAAAGACGACAATGGCGATGGTCATCGCCAATGAAATGGCGGTCAACATCAAGACGACTAGTGGACCTGCTATCGAAAAGCCGGGAGACTTGATTGCGATTTTGAATGAATTGCAGCCGGGGGATGTCTTGTTTATTGATGAGATCCATCGTTTGCCGCGAGTTGCCGAAGAAATGCTCTATTCTGCAATGGAAGATTTCTTCGTGGACATCATGGTTGGCCAAGGAACAACTGCGCATCCGGTCCATTTCCCGTTGCCGCCATTCACCCTAGTAGGAGCTACGACTAGGGCAGGGATGCTTTCTGCACCATTACGGGATCGATTTGGGATCATTTCTCATATGGAATATTATGAAGACCAAGACTTAAAAGAAATCGTCTTACGTTCAGCGGATATTTTTCAGACGGAGATCGTGGAAGAAGGGGCATTTGAGATTGCTCGACGATCTCGAGGAACGCCACGGATCGCTAACCGCTTGCTGAAACGTGTTCGAGACTTCGCGCAAGTGCAAGCGAATGGAATCATTGACCGCCAAATCGCAGATAAAGCTTTGCTGCTTTTGCAAGTCGATCATGCTGGTTTAGATTATGTGGATCAGAAGCTGATTCGAACGATGATCGAGTTGTATGGTGGAGGGCCTGTGGGCCTCAGCACATTATCTGTAAACATCGGCGAAGAAACAGAGACCGTGGAAGATATGTATGAGCCTTACTTGATTCAGAGAGGTTTTTTGAAACGAACACCACGTGGACGGATCGCTACCACACTTGCTTATACCCATTTTGGCTATGAAAATCATTTTGAAGAGCTGTAAAGCTCTTTTTTTTATAGTTTAGTGAAACGTTTTTCTATCGTTCGTGTTCTAAAATTAGTTGCTTCGAGAAAAGAAACAACGCAAGAAACGGTTGCAAGAGCTGTAGAAAAACAAAAATAAGTGATTAAGTGTAGCGGATAACCTTGTTATTAAAGGGTTTTGTTTGTGAAAAATATCTTTAAAGGATATGTAAGTCATTAAAAATGAGATAATGAAAAATGATAAAACTTTAATGATGTAAAGGCTTGCATTTCTTTCTAGCGCGATTTATAATCAACTCGTAGAAACGTTTCACTAAAAAGAAAAAGATAGGATGAGCGTTGAGACGATAACAGAAAGGGTTTTTGCGTATGAGTAAGCTGAAAGAGATATACCGGCAGCGGCAACTGCATTGGATGGTACTACCAGGCGTGGCATTCATGATCGTATTTAATTATATTCCAATTTATGGAATCATTATTGCTTTTAAGAATTATACGGTCATTGATACGATTTCCTCCGCACCATGGGTAGGGTTAGAGAATTTCCGAATTATTTTACACGACAGTTTTTTCTGGGAAGCAGTTGGGAATACGTTAGCAATCAGTATGATGAAGTTAGGCTTAGGCTTTGCGATTCCAATTATTCTCGCCATTATGATTTTTGAGATGCGGGACGGAAAATTGAAGAAATTTATTCAAACCGTTTCGTATATCCCTCACTTTTTTTCTTGGATTGTCCTAGGCGGTATGATGATTTCATGGCTGTCGACCAATGGGTTTATCAACCAGGTCCTGATGTCTTTAGGAATGATGGATAAAGGTGTCAATCATTTGTTGGATCCTGATAAATATTGGTGGATCGCTGTTTTATCTGACCTTTGGAAAGAAGTAGGATGGGGAACGATTTTATATCTTGCAGGAATGTCTCGTATCGATCCAACTTTTTATGAAGCGGCCAGAATCGATGGCGCCACCAAGTTGACGCAGATTCGGACAATCACATTACCACTTTTGACGCCGATCATTTCATTGAATCTGATCCTAAATGTGAGCGGTATCTTAGGATCTAATTTAGACCAGACATTGGTTTTGATGAATTCACAAAACCAAAACAAATCGGAAGTCATCAACTCATTCGTTTATAAAATGGGTCTGACACAAGGCGATTTCTCATATGCAACAGCGGTTGGCTTGGGAATAGCAATCATTTCTGTCATTCTTCTAGTCATCACCGATCGTGTGACACGCAAATTGAACAATGGCAATTCAGTTATCTTATAGGAGGGGTGACCAAGTGATAAAAAGAAGAACACAAGAGAACAAATGGTTTTATTTCTTTAACACAGTGATCCTCGTTCTGTTTTCGCTGCTGATCATTATTCCAATCTGGAATATCTTAGTCTCATCGGTATCTTCTAGTTCAGGGTTGGCTGAAAACGGTCTCGTTTTATGGCCGCGGGGATTTACTTGGGAGAATTACCGGAAAGTATTTTCCGATGACAGTATCCCACGGGCATTTTTGATCTCTGTACTGAAAACATTGATCGGGGCAGTGACACATACACTGTTTTGTGCCGTTGTGGCATACGGACTCAGTAAATCACGGCTGATCGGCCGGAATATCTACACCACGCTAGGAGTCATTACGATGTACTTCGGCGGGGGGATGATCCCAACCTATTTGCTGATCAAATCGTTAGGGTTACTAGATTCATTTTGGGTCTATATCATTCCAGCGTTATTCAGCTATTATGACGTCGTTATCTTGATGAACTTTTTCCGTGAGATTCCTCCTTCTTTGGAAGAATCGGCGAAAATCGATGGGGCCAGCGAATTTCAAATTTTTTACAAGATTTTCCTACCATTAACGAAACCAGCATTAGCTACCATCATATTGTTCAATGGTGTCGGACAATGGAACGACTTTATGACCACAAAATTGTACATCACCAAAGAATATCTCTATCCGCTGCAAATGAAGATCTATGAAATCATTGTGCAGTCCAACTTAAGCACGATGACCGAAAGCGGTAGTACCGACTTTGTCGTGCAGGCAACGACCCGCGGGGTGCAATTGGCTACTATCGTTATCACGACTGTACCAATTTTGATTATCTATCCATTACTTCAAAAACACTTCATCGGCGGTATGATGGCCGGTGCGGTAAAAGAATAGAAAGAGGGATCAGTATGAAAAAAGTATTAGGCAGTTTATTGGCAGCAACAGCATTACTTAGCTTAGCAGCATGTGGCGGCAGCTCGGATGACGCTAGCAGCTCAGATTTTTCGATCAAAGATCGTTATGAGCTTGATGAGAAAACACCAGCATGGAAACTTGATACCAAAAAAGAACCAACTAAAATCACTTGGTACATCAACTCAGACTGGACGGCATTACCTTTTGGGGAAGATGTTACCACCGCACAGATCAAGAAAGATTTAAATATCGATATCGAATTTATTTCCGGAGACGACTCGAAGTTGAATGCACTTATTTCAAGTGGCGATATGCCAGACATCGTGACATTGATGGACAAAACCAGTCAAGCAGCCACTAAAGCAGATAGCTGGGCTTACTCATTGAATGATCTAGCGAAAAAATATGATCCTTACCTATTGGATGTCGTAACAGAAGATACCTTCAATTGGTTTGCATTAGACGATGGCAAAACATATGGCTATCCAAACTATTCGAATACAGCAGCCGATTATGAAAGCGGCAATATTCCGGTAAATGATAACTTCGTCATTCGTGAAGATGTCTATGAAGCACTTGGCAAACCAGACATTTCTAAACCAGAAAATTTTGTCAAAGTAATGGATCAAATCAAAGAGAAATATCCTGATCTAACACCAATGGGCTTCACGACTGTCGGTGACACAGCAGGTCCTTTCTTAGATAAATTACAAGACTTCTTAGGTGTTCCATTAGAAGATGAATCTGGTAATTACTATGACCGCAACTTAGATGAAGAATATATCAATTGGTTGAAAACATTCAACAAAGTATACCGTGAAGGCAACATCAGTGATGACAGCTTTACAGATGACGGTCCGACCTATGATGAAAAAGTGAAACAAGGGAAATATGCAACGATGCTTGTTGCAGGAACTAGTGGTCAAGGCGGCAACTTTACTGAATTTATGAAGAATTCTGATACTCGCTATATTGCTATTGATGGACCAGCCAGCACATCAGGCCGGAAACCAACATTGAATCAAACCGGTATCTCAGGCTGGTTGATCAACTACATCACAAAAGATGCAGTCGATCCAGCAAAAGTCACTCAACTATTCACTTACTTGATCGATGAACCAGGACAAATCTTGACGAAATTCGGTGTTGAAGGCGTCACTTATGAATACAATGACGAAGGCAAAATCGATTACTTACCTGAAGTAAAAGAAATGGAGAAAACAGATAACGAAGGGTACAACAAGAAATATGGTATCAGTCGCTTCAACTACTTCAACAATGACCGTGTCAATGCATTGAAAGTAGAAACAGAGAGCGCATTAACCCAAATGCAAGAATGGGGCGAAGGAAAACTTTATCCGCACTTTGTTATTGAGAACACAGATCCAGATGCTGGGACTGCAGAAGCTCGTTCCAATAATTCGATCAAAACAAAACTAAATAGCACAGTCATCTCCTTGATTCGTTCAAAAGATGAAAAAACGTTTGATTCAACACTGTCTGATTTTGAAAGTTTCTTAGATTCCAACAATTGGGATGCAATCAAAGAAGTCAAATCTGAAAAAATGGCAGAAAACCGCGAAAAACTTAAATAATCAGTTATAGAAAGGATGAAAAGAGGAAAGCGAGACCCAACGACCTTTCCTCTTTTTGCTTTGAAACACTGCGATTGGCTTGCAAAGCAAGGCAGAGCAGATGTAGAAAAGTACCTACTCGGTGCTTTGAAACACTGCGATTGGCTTGCGGAGCAAGACATGCAAGTTCTTCTTGGCGCCAGCCTAGAAGCAACTGTAGGCGAAGCGCAGTGTAGACGAGCAGATGTAGAAAAGTATCAACAAAAGTATATGTAAAAGGATCTTTTTACTACTTTAGCAAAAGGATAATAAACAAGAAATGAGTAAGAAAACAACAAGAAATCAGTAGGATTGAAACTAGAAAGGGAGCAGGTGAGTGGAGATGAAACAAATTTTCTCTTATGAAGGATGGTACTATCGTGTCTTTTCCTTTGCCGCGGATATGATCCTATTAAGTTTTTTGTTCCTTGTTCCTGCGGTCACGATTGTACTGACAGGACCAGCCTTGATCGCCTTGTATCAAACCATCGATCAACTTTACCAAGAAAAAGATGTTCCAGTTTGGCAACGGTATAGTCGAGCTTTTCTAGCAAATATCAAACGTGGAATCGTACTTGAAGGGATCATCGTGGGGTATGTTGCTGTCACCGCGGCGATCATTTATGGATTGATGGGAATCACCACTTATCTTGGGGTGTTGGCAGTGATACTCAGCAGTTTAGCTGGTTTATTCTTGACGGTATTTGTCCTACTGTTTTGTTTGTTTTCTTCCACAGTCAAACAAACCGCACACGAAACTGCCTATGCGGTGTTGAGCAGTACCGCAAATGCGATTATCTTGCTAGTGATTCCAGTATTCGTATTTCTATTGCTGAATAAGATCAATTTTTTCTTATTCGTATGTTTAGGTATTTCAGGATTCGCTTATCTGCAAGTACTGTTCTTTCATAAGGTGTGGGCAAAAGAGGGTGACGTCAATGAAATCAATTAGAAATGAACCATCTCAGGAGGAAATCGACCGTTTTTGGCGACAAGTCAAACAAGAAATCAAACAGATTCCATTAGCGTTTGAACGAAAGCAACAACCAGCATTGCTGACAGGAATCGATGTCTATCAGGTCAATTTCCAAAGTTTATACAATGAAACGATTTACGGCTATCTTTTAGTTCCGAAAAATAAGAGCCAACTTCCAATCGTCATCGATTATTTAGGTTATATGAATCACCTACAGGAACCCTTTCAGTTTGCCCACTGGGCATTGATTGATTGTGCCTGCTTGGTGATCGATAATCGCGGGCAAGGCGGCCGTACGAAAGATACACATCCTTATGAAACGACGCAACATGAGGCACCGTTTGGTCGAGGAATTTTAAAAAAAGAAGATTTTTATATGAAACGCATGATTGCAGATAGTCTTCGCCTGCTAGAGGTCGCAGCAGAGCTGCCGGAGATTGATTCTGAACGAGTGATTTTAAGAGGCGGGTCACAAGGCGGCGGGATTGCATTAATTGTCAATGCGCTGGCTGAAACGCCAATCTTTGCGACTTTTGCAGATGTTCCTAGTCACTCGAATATTTCTCACCGCATCGAAAGCAGAACTGGGAGCTATCATGTGATGCAAGAATATATCGATACCTTTCCAGATAGCAAGGAGACCATCTATTACCAAATGGCCTACTATGATTTGAAAAATCTGGCAGCAAAAATCACTGGCCCTGTCTTTGCTTCAGTAGGGAGCCAAGATCCTATCTGCCCAATGACCGATTTTTTTGTCAGTTATCATCGAATCTCAACCCCAAAACAATTAACTGTGTATTTAAACAAAGGGCATGGCGGCGGTGAAGCCAAACAGATTCGAAAAGAAATGCAACAGATCCAAAAATTGTTAAAAAGGATATGAAGAAATGAAAGTGGCAACTTACAATTTACGTGTGGATACGGATTACGATAAAGAGTGGCAATGGTCTTATCGTGCGGACAAAGTATTGGCATTGATCGATTATCATGATTGGGATATTTTGTGCGTACAAGAAGTCCGGCCGACGCAAGTCGCTGATTTAGCAAGATTGACTGATTACGAGTCGGTAACTGCTGAACGAGACGGCGATGGAACAGGAGAAGGTATCGGGATCTATTATAAGCAGACGATGTTTTCTAAAGTAGATTCAGGCTCATTTTGGTTATCTCTGACACCTGATGTGCCAAGTATTCATCCAGAAGCGGAATACTTGCGTCTGTGTTTGTGGACGGTACTAAGAGATAGAAAAGGACATGACTTTCTAGTCATCGATACGCATCTGGACAATATTTCAGAAATCGCCCGTTTTGAAGGGATGAAAGTCATCTTGGAACGGTTAGCGGATAAAATCGCCGCTTTACCCGTTTTACTAATGGGGGATCTCAATGCAGAAGCAGTTGAACGCGTCCATGAATCCCTGCAAACGATTTTTGTTAACGCAAAAGAACAAAATGAAAAAGGACATTACGGTCCCAGAGGTTCCTATCAAAATTTTGACTATCAACTCCCATGGAACCAGTTAGAAGAAATTGATTATATTTATACTAAAGGATTTCGAATCATTAAAACCGGGTGTTTGACGGATTCTTGTGACGGACGGTTTCCTTCCGATCATTTCCCGTTGGAAGCAGATCTCCGATTCGATGAACGATAAAGGTGGAACAAAAATGGAAAAGACAAAATTGACGCACTTACTTGAACAAATGACTATCGATGAAAAAATCGATCAATTATTGCAACTGGCTGCTGCGTTTTATTCAGACAAAGCGGAAGAAAAAACCGGACCGATGAGTGATCTGGGACTGACCCAAGAAACCATCAACAACGCTGGAACAACGCTAGGCGTTTCCGGTGCCAAAGAAGCGATCCGAGTACAACAAGAATACATCAAAAACAATCGCCTGCAGATCCCGACGATTCTAATGGCAGATATTATCCATGGGTTTCGAACAATCTTCCCGATTCCATTGGCTCTAGGTAGTTCGTGGGATCTGAATGCTGCGGAACAAATGGCCGCAATTTCAGCTAGAGAAGCCGCTGTGTCTGGGCTCCATGTGACGTTCTCGCCAATGGTGGACTTAGTCCGAGACCCTCGTTGGGGACGAGTGATGGAATCTACCGGAGAAGACCCCTACTTGAACAGTCGCCTTGCGGAGGCTTTCGTGAAAGGCTACCAAGGAGAAGATTTGACCAATGATTTTGAACGGGTTGCCGCTTGTGTGAAGCATTTCGCGGCGTATGGCGCAGCAATTGGCGGTCGTGATTACAACACAGTCAATATGTCTGAGCGTCAATTGCGGGAAAGTTACTTACCAGGCTACCAAGCCGCACTAGCAGCTGGGGCAAAATTGGTGATGACTTCCTTTAATACGGTAGATGGGATTCCGGCTACAGCGAATCGCTGGTTGTTCCGTGATGTGTTGCGAAAAGAATTTGGTTTTGATGGCGTAGTGATCTCTGACTGGGGTGCGGTCAAAGAAATCATTGCCCATGGCGCAGCAGAGGATGAGAAACAGGCGGCAGAATTAGCGATCAAAGCAGGCGTCGATATTGAAATGATGACGACTTGCTACAACGATTATTTGAAAGAATTGATCGAAGAAGGCGCTGTTGCGGAAGAGTTATTGGATGAAGCAGTATTGCGGATCTTGACCCTTAAAAATGATCTTGGTCTTTTTGAAAATCCTCATCGTGGGGCAGATGAAGCTGCTGAAGCTAGGGTCGTGCTTTCGCAAGAACATCGAACAGCCGCGAGAGAAATCGCTCAAAAATCAATGGTTTTATTGAAGAATGAGAACATCTTACCATTTAAATCAACGGAGACGGTCGCGATCATTGGACCAGCGGCTCACTCTAAAGATATTTTAGGTGCATGGTCATGGCAAGGGAAACAAGAAGAAGCCGTTTCATTGATCGAAGGGAGCAAAGCAGTTTCAGAGAACATTCTTTATGGAAAAGAACCATTCGATTATTTTGCGCCAACAGAAGCAGCGATCAATGAAGCTGTTACATTAGCTAAACAAGCAGATAAAGTGGTTCTCGCACTAGGTGAACAAGACTGGATGAGCGGAGAAGCAGCGAGCCGCAGCGATATTCGCTTGCCTGAAGCGCAGTTAGCATTATTCAAACAATTGCAGGCAGTCAATGAGCAACTCGTTGTGACCTTGTATAATGGTCGTCCATTAGATCTTCAAGGCATTGATGAAGCAAAAGCCATCGTTGAAGCATGGTTCCCTGGAACAGAAGGTGGTCACGCATTAGCAAATCTTTTATGGGGACAATACAATCCAAGCGGCCGTTTGAGTATGTCTTTCCCAGAAACAGTCGGTCAAGTACCTGTTTATTACAATACTGAAACTACCGGTCGTCCTTATGAAAGTGCACCTGATGAAAAATATGTCTCGAAATATTTGGATGTCTCCAACTATGCAAAATATCCTTTTGGTTTCGGTTTGAGCTATCACGAGGCTCAGTATAGTGAGTTAAGTTTAGATAAATCACAACTGTCTGCTGAAGAGACACTGACAGTATCCCTTCAGATCAAGAATAATAGCGACTTTGCTGGTGAAGAAACCGTCCAGTTATATCTGCGAGACCTCGTTGGTGAAGTTGTCCGACCAATCAAAGAATTAAAAGGATTCCAAAAAGTATGGTTAGAACCAGGGGAAACCAAAGAAGTAACTTTTTCAATTACGGAAGATATGTTGCGTTACGTCCACAGCAATCAGGAAACATCCAGTGATGCTGGCACATTCCAAGCCATGGTCGGCAGCAACAGTCGCGATCTGCAGATGGCTACATTCAAATTCGTAAGATAAGGATAGGAAGGTTTATATGACACAATATATTACTCTTGAAAAGAATCAGACACGCCTGAGGTTTTTGAAAACCGGGGATCTGTATGAAATAGATAGCAATGGCATGATGATCAATCAACTAAATGGCAATCCGTTAGACGGCAGTTTGAATCAATTGTATCTGCGAGTCTATACATCAGAAGGGATTCGTTGGACACCGATGGTCGGTTCTAATTCAGCCAGTAAGTTTGGGTATTCCCAACAGCAGTTGTCTTGGTCAGGAGAGTTTTTGGACGTTCATTATCAAGTGGACTTGCAACTGGCAGAAGATTGCTGGTTTTGGCGAATCCAGTTAACGGGTTCTGGAAAAGCAGATATCATTTATGGTCAAGATATAGGCAATGCACTAAAAGGAGCAGTTCAGTCCAATGAAGCGTATGTTTCTCAATATCTGGATCACCACGTGACTCAGGATAACGGAACGATCGTCGTCTCTTCTCGTCAAAATCAACCGCAATCCGGCAAATTTCCATTAGTCGAACAAGGAAGTTTCCAACCCTTGCGGAGTTATTCAACAGATGGGTATCAATTTTTTGGCAGAACATACAAGGTGACTAATTTGCCGCAAGCCTTAGCGCACGAAACATTAGCGAATGAAGTGTATCAATATGAATTTGCCTACATTGCTTTGCAGTCCGAGTCTTATCAGCTATCTGACGAAACAACAGAAGTCATTTTTTATAGTGCTGTCAAGGCAGATCAGCCACAAGCAGTATCCGGTCCGCAATTCGACCGCCCTTCTCTGAAGGAACAGTTTCAAAAATTGACTTTTGAGTCATTGACGACACAGCTACTTCCGGCAAAACAACTCGGAGCAGCATTGACTGGAGAGACCTTGTCAGAAGCAGATATTTCCGCGCTATTTCCAAAACAGGAAGCAATGGAACGAATCGATGGCCAAATGTATTCATTTTTTACCGAAAACTACCGTCACGTTGTGTTGAAGGAAAAAGAAAGTGCCATGGAACGGGCTCATGGGCATATATTGCTGAGTGGCAGTGATCTAGTGGTAGATCAGCCGTTGCTTAGTACGACGGTTTATATGTACGGTATCTTCAATTCGCAGATCGTTCTAGGGAATACGTCAATGAATAAATTATTGAGTAACAGCCGTAATGCGTTGAATGTCATGAAACGATCAGGACAGCGGATCTACTTGAAAGAACAGGATATGTGGCGCTTATTGACGATGCCATCTGCGTTCGAGATGGGGCTGAACTCTGCAACGTGGTATTACAAAACAGCAGATGATTTGATCACGGTCACGACGTATACACTGCTTGACAGCCGTGAGATCCGGACGACGATCCATAGCAAAAAGGCTTATTCATGGGCCATCAGCAACCAGTTTTTGATGGGACCAGATGAAGAAGCACCGACAGCGGTTGTGAAAAAAGATCAGCAAGTAGTGATTACAAGCGGGACTACGTCACCAGTAAAAGAAGCGTATCCAGAATTAACTTATTATCTGCAGGCGGATCAGCCTTTTGATGTGACAGATGATTCCTTGTTCTTACAAGAAAACAGTGATGGCGCACTAACTGTTCTGACATTTGCGGATCAGTCAGAAGTTACCCTTAAGATTCAAGGAACGTTGACCGGAGATCCTTACCGAGAACAAGAGTCTTCTAAGCAGCAAGAAGAAGCAAAATATGTGACGTTCATTGATTCACTGCTGAATCAATTTGAATTGACCCATGAGCAAGCAGAAGTCCAAACTCTTAATTTGCTCTCTCGGTGGTACACGCACAACATGCTGGTCCATTATTTGTCTCCTCATGGTTTGGAACAGTATGGCGGTGCTGCTTGGGGGACCAGAGATGTCTCACAAGGACCAACAGAATTTTTCTTAGCAGTCAATCGTCCAGAGATCGTTGCGTCGATCATCAAACACCTCTTTGCCAATCAATTTGCCGACGATGGCAATTGGCCACAATGGTTTATGTTTGACCGCTACGAAAAACAAAAAGCCGACGAAAGTCATGGAGATGTGATTGTGTGGCCAATGAAAGTCGTCAGCGATTACTTGGAAAAAACGAAGGACTTCGCGATTTTAGAAACGCAAATACCTTATACAGATCGCGAAACGTTCTTAAAGACAAGTCAAACTGCTTCTCTTTATGATCATTTACAGAAAGAGATTGCATATATCGAAGCGAATTTCTTGGAAGGTACGTATCTTTCATGTTATGGGGATGGGGACTGGGATGATACCCTGCAACCAAACAATAGCAAATTGAAAAAGCAGATGGCCAGCAGTTGGACAGTTGCATTAACTTATGAAGTGATGAAGAAACTAGCGGCACAGCTGAAAGACTATGATCCAAATTATGCTGATCATTTACAAACCATCGTCAGCGGCATTCGTACAGATTTTGATAAATACATTTTGTCCTCAGGAACCATCCCAGGATTTGTTTATATGGAAGACCCTGAACATGTGGAATTGATGATCCATCCAGAAGACAAAAAGACAGGGATTCAGTACCGATTGTTGCCGATGCAGCAAAGCATGATCGGTGAATTACTTTCTCCGGACGAAGCCGAGCACCATTTAGGCATCATCAAAGAACACTTGCAACATCCAGATGGCGTTCGCTTGATGAATCGTCCAGCGGCTTATCATGGTGGGGTCAGTACGAATTTCAAACGTGCAGAGCAAGCAGCGAACTTTGGTCGGGAAATCGGGTTGCAATATGTTCATGCCCACATCCGTTTTACTGAAGCAATGGCCAAATTGGGACAAAAAGAAGAAACTTGGCATGCTTTAGGGGTCATCAATCCTATTCAGTTGCAAGAACGCGTGCCAAATGCAGAACTGCGACAAGCCAATGTCTATTTCAGCAGCTCTGACGGCGATTTCAAAACAAGGCTTGAAGCCCAAGAGAATTTTGGTAAACTTAGAGATGGAAGCGTCGGTGTAAAAGGCGGTTGGCGCGTGTACTCAAGCGGACCAGGTATCTATTTGAATCAATTGATCAGCAATGTCTTGGGCATTCGCGAAATGGCAGATGATTTGTTCCTTGATCCTGTCTTGCCAACTGAGTTATCTGACTTAACGATGACCTACCGGGTCTTTGATCAACCGGTTAAGATCCATTTTCACGAAGCGTCAAAAGAACAGGTATTGATCAATGGCCAACCGGTAGACTATACACTAGCAGAAAACAGCTATCGAAAAGGGGCCTTTTGTTTAGACAAATCAGCAGTACTGCCGTTGTTCAATAAGGAAATAAATCATATCGATATTTATCGATAGAAAGGAGGAGCCATGGTAGGGATCAAAGATATTGCTAAAAAAGCCGGTGTGTCTATTTCCACTGTATCCTATGCTTTGAACGGCAGCCCTAAAGTGACGGAGGAGACGCGCGCCCGTATCCAAGCGATTGCTCGTGACTTGAATTATGTTCCGAACATGGCTGCTCGTACACTGAAGCGCAGACAAACGAACATCATTGGCGTGTACCTCGCAGACTACGCGGGGAGTTTCTATGGAGAGTTGCTAGACGGGATTAAAAAAAGTCTCGAGACTTTTGGTTACGAAATGATTGTTTGCAGCGGCAAAAAATCCCATTTGTTTATACCAGAGCGTATGATCGATGGAGCCATCATTTTAGATTGGACTTTTCCTTCAGAGGAAATTGAGCGGTATGCTCAGCGGGGACATCAAATCGTTGTACTAGATCGGATCCTCGATCATGAAAATATCCATCAAGTCCTTTTGGATAATAAAGGCGGTGCGGCACTGGCTATTGATAAATTGATTTCAGGTGGCAGCCAACATGTCTTTTTACTTGCTGGTCCTGAAAAAAGTTATGATAGTCAAGAACGGTTAGAAGCCAGTATCAAAGAGCTTACCCGATTTGGCATTTCCTATGATGTAATAGCTGGTGATTTTACTGAACCCTCAGGGTATCGGGGAGCAGAAGAAATTTTAGCAAAAAATCCGCTAAGACCAATCGATATCTTTGCCTTAAACGATGAAATGGCCATCGGGGTTTATAAGTATGTACGTAAAACAGACTTAAAAATCGGAGAAGATATCCGCATCATTGGTTTTGACAATACAGAATTAGGGGCGTTTATACAGCCGCGGTTGTCGACAATTTCTTACTCGAAGCATCGTTGGGGAATGATTGCTTCAGAGAAAATCGTCAAATCGATTCAAGGAGAGCAAGTAGAGGACGAGCATATCTATACAACATTTATTGATGGACGTTCTTTTCCAAATAATTGAAAATGAGGCACCAAACAGAGGACTGTTTGGTGCTTTTTTTGCGCACGGAAATAAAAATACATACTGTTAAATTAGATTAATAGTTATTTTATTTTTTATGATTGTATTATTTTTCTAATGTTGTTTAGAAAAAATTATAAAATTTTTTTCGGTTATTATACTTTGAGTTATTTTATTTTAGAAAATACAGTGAATTATTATTCGTTATAACATTATTAATTCTATGAAATATAAATAATGTTAGCGATTTCTAAATAGGGGCATCAAGTACAAATAATTCGGATAATAGATTAATTTTTCAGTGGTAAAGATTGCTTTATTATGTGATTTTTATAATCTTATTCTAATTATATCTCTTGAACTCTTACGATTTTTTAGTATGCTAGGTGAAATTAACTCTAAATTTATCCTTTCCAAGCATTTCAAGTAAATGTCAAACAAACTGCCTGACAAGGCCAAAAATGAGAAGAAACAAGCGGTTAGGATGTCAATTTATAATCATAATTTTGGAATGGATGAAAAAAAAATTATAATCCTTTTTTTATTTGGATATAGACTATGGATAGCATAATGCGTGTATTGCGCAATATTTTACTCATTTTCACTCAGTCAGGAGGGATAAAGTGAATCGTTTTTTAACCAATTTTCTTGTTTTTCTATTAGTATCTTCTCCTTGTTTTTCATACACAGAGGTAGTTGCACATGCAGAAAGTATCGCGCAAAAAAGTGAAACAACGGATGCTTTAAACGAGTTAGAAAAGCTTAGCGATATAGATAATAAGGAAAGTAACACGAGTAACAAAGAAAGTAGCAGTGAAAGCAGTGAAGGTACCGCAAGTCAGGATAACGAAACAAACGAAACATCTGAAGCGACTGAAACAGCAGAATCGGATGAATCGCCACCACATTCAGCATCTGAATCTCATTCCCAAGAATCTGTTACTAGTTCTTCACAAGAGTCAGAAGAACTGACGATAACCTTCAAAAGTGCTGAAGGGCGTTTGTTGGAAACAGGAGAAACAAGCCTTCAAATCAGCAAGAAAAAAGGGGAACGTCTTACAGCAACGGACATTCCTTCCTTTAAAAATCCGGCATCCTTTGAAGGCTGGCAGCTAGAAGGAAAAATTTATAGTAATGAAGCATTGCAAAACGTGGACCTAGATCATGATCAGATCCTGCAAGCAGTTTTTAAACAGGGCGTGAGTGTCCGGTCTAGCGGTTCCTTAGTAGACCTGTCCATCAAAGATATTATTGCAAGTGCAGATCCTTCACGACTTGTTGCCGTTCCAAGTCCTGCAGGCGATGGGGAAACTTACGCTGAGTATGCAAATAGTGTCGATGGCTTTCGGCAAGCCTTGTTTGATATGTATCAAAATGGCAATGGCGGTGAGTTTGCTTTGTATGTCGGATCAGGGGGTACCTTGACTTTACCGGCTGATCTGACAGCCAAAACAATACCAAGCACAGTAGACAGTAGCAATATCACGTTTTATGCATTACAAGGGAAAGTTAGTCGCTTGATATTAACTGGTCATGCTAACGATCCCATCACAGATGCGACAACATTGGCTTCAGGCAGTCGACGGGTTGATTTCTCAACGAATAATTATTTTGGCTCGGATATCGTGTTTCGCAATATCGATTATAGGGGATCGACGATTTACATGAACGGGCACAGTCTTTTCCTCAATGGGGGTGCCGTTGGAAATGGCTTTACGATATATGGTGGCACAAACAGTGGGGATCTGGAAGGCAATCCGACGATCCATGTGAATAACACGGGTTCAGGTACTTGGAATATTTATGGGGGCAACCAAAGCGGCGGAACGTTGAAGGGGAATGTAACGATCAACGTAAACAATACCGTCTCTGGGATAAGTACCATTGCAGGGGGAGCCAATGTTGGAACGATCGATGGCAATACAAAAGTAGCGATCAAGCAATTGAATGGCACATTGACAAACTATTATGGCGGTGGTGTTGGATCAAGTGCTACAAATGCAGCCAATGTGACTGGGAATGTTGAAACGACGATTGCTACAGAAAATGCCAATTTTCGGTTGGGAACGTTTGTCGGAGGGGTTCAGTATGGAACGATCGACGGTAGAATCAACAGCACTGTTTCCGGTAGTGGAGGCTGGACTGGGACAGCCAATCGTTTTATCGGCGGTTCCTATTATGGAAATATTGGCTCGGAACCTGCTAAAGATGCCATCGTAACGAATCTTGATTCGAGTCTCTATTCTACAGGCCGGGCAACTTTTGAAGGTGGTAATCGATACTCTGGCACAATCAATGGAAACATCGTAAATACGGTCAAAGCGGGTCCTAGCGCTAGTGTCGGTGGGATCGGTGATTTCAATGGCGGCGGCGGGAACAATGTCAGCACGCTCTCACAAAGTTCGATGGGAGCTTCGAATACAACGACTTACGACAATTATACTCCCGCACAACGGGCTCAATTAGCAGAAGCGGGAGCAAGTTTCAAAGTATACGGCAATATTACCTCCCATCTGGTCAGCGGTTCTTTTTCAAATGGTGCAACATATACTACAGCTGCAGGTCGCGGCGGTTATATTGATGGGAATACCACGATTGAAGTGGGGTCGATTACAGCAGATGGCAGTCCAGGTGGAGACGGTATTGCTTATAAAGGATCAAAACCGACCAACCTTGCTTATTCCACAACAACCAAAAATCGAGGGGAACTATCTGGCTGGGATATTGTCGGGGGTGGCGGCTATCCAGGAACTGCCTGGGACATCTATATCAAAGGGAATACTAAAACAATTCTAAATAATACGGTTGCTCGCTGGACCTATGGCGGCTCTTTCTCTGGAGTTATTGAAGGAAATGCATCGAATACATTGAACTCAGGGATCGTAGACACCCTTGAAGGTACTGGCTATACCGGTAGAAGAGTCTATGGTAATGGTGAAACGACGGTCAATAACGGACAAGTGGATTGGTTCTTGTCTGGCGGCGGTTGGGACGATCTTCTGATCGGTGGCGATGTAGCAGTAACGGTTTACGATGGAGTGATCAACGCCTCAATGGGAGCATCCTATGGTGTTGCCAGTTCTCATACGATCAACGGAAATTCGAATAATCGGATTTTCGGCGGGAACTTTTCTGGTACCCCACGAACTGGCTCTAATGGTTTTTCTGGTGGTGTGACTAACAATGGCAGACTGTTGGGAAATGCAAGTTTAACATTGGATTTAAGAAATTATGACGGTGAGTTTAAGCTGCCTAGCGGGACCAATATTTCAGGTGGAAATCCATTCAACAGTACAAATATTGTCGGAACAGATACATCCAATACGATTACGCTGAACATCTATACAAAACCAGGATCGGATGTCTTGAACGGTGCCACGATTTATGGGGATGGCGGCCGAACTGCTAGCAATACGAGAAGCGGCAAGATCATGATGAACATTCAAGCGGAAGATTCCAGTATTGGTAATTTATATACCACCTATTACTCGAATATTTCCTCTAATCAGATTTTGCGCGATGTAGAGATGCGTATTCAAGGGGCGAAAAGTATCAATGGGATCTCTGGCGGAAATGCAACGGACAATTTCACCAATGCAATCGTTACTAACAGCACCAATCAAGTCAAAATGATTTTTGGCGAGAATGTAGATGGAACCAATGCTTACCAAGATGAGCCCATATCTATGACAGGATTAGGTCTCGTGAATTTTACCGAATTAACTGTGACTAACGGATTGACATTGATGGCTACCGGTGGGGATATCAAAAATGGGCGCTCAGCTACAGCGGCCAATCATAGTACGACTTATCACCAGTTTGGGACGATCCAGCTGTCGAAAAATGCCGGTATTGGAATTTCTTCAGCAAACAACATGATTTCAGGCAGTAAGTTAACCATCGAAGATGAGGCAACCATTGAATCTCCTCCGGGTACTGGTCGGATCAATCTTTCCGATTTTGAAGTGCCAGATTCAAAAAAAGATCATTTGACTTGGATCAAAAATACGGAGAATGATGCTGCAGCACGAGTAAAAAGTCAGGGCACTTGGTTTGGAGAAGTCACAAGCTACCAAGTATTGACTATCAATCCAGTTGCAAACAATGCGACGCCGATCACGCCAATCACTTTTAGCGGCATCGAAAAAGCGACTGGTAAAACATTCATTGGGGACAATGATGTGACGGGAGTCAATGGCTACGGAATTGCGATTCCTGGTTCAGTGATCGACTATGAAGTCGAAATGCCCGGTATCGCTGATGGGCAAGGTTCAATTACTCATGACGTGACAGGCGTTAAAGAAAATAATGCGCCACTTGTGATTCAAGCATGGGGAACAGATATTGCTGGCATCCAGGTTCAAAAAGGGCGGCTGCTTATTCCATATACTGGGTCAAATTTACCGACACTGACCTTTACACCAGAAACCCAGAATACAGGTTCTTGGTTTTATGCTGGACAGATCCAGTCAAGCAAAGTTGCTAGTGCGACAGAAACAATCCCAGAACAATCGTCTTCAGATCCAGTCAATTGGCAGATTCCCGATGGTGAATACAGCTATCAAGTGAAGGTTTCTTACTCGAATCAAGCTGAACTTCGTGCTCAGAACGCAATCATTACAGAACAAGAAGCTGAGAACCTCACTAAAGAAGATGCATTGGACTATTTGCAGGCACAAGGACGCCCATTCTTTACAGATAGTCTGACGGAAGAAGCAATAGCAGAGATTCAAAAACCATTGGGGTCAGCAACTTCTCGCAAGCATCTTGTTTCATTCAAAGCAGGAGCAGCAAATCAATCATCTGTAGAACAAGCAGTCAATCTGGTAGTCGTGAAAAATGAGAGTGCCTTGGCAAGCAATCGGCAATTCGCTGTCTTTGCCAAAGATAGCCGCTTGACTTTAGGGGAAGCAACGGCTATCACGAATCAAGCTGATTTAGCAGCATATACGGAAGCCGCAACGATTTTTGCTGATGGTCGAGACGAGCAGTTGCCGCAAGTTGCACCAGAAGCACTCGAATCGATCCAGCAAACAAGCGAAGAAGAGCTGCTAAAAAATGTCACAACTACGTATCATTACACCGAAAATGGGCAAACAGCTGAAAAAACAGTGAATGTGGCGATCGCTGGTGAGTTGACCTTGAGCAGTGTACCGACAACTATCGATTTTGGGGCACAAAAAATCACTACCACCACTCAAACGTATTGGCCTGACATTCAAGGAGATTTGATTGTCAAAGATACACGAGGATCTGAACGAAGTCCTTGGCGGCTCACTGTGAAAGAACAGCAGAGCTTGAGTAATGGGACAGATCATTTAGAAAATACGTTGTTCTTTGTAAAAAATGGGGAAGAGCAATTACTAACAAATGGGGAAATTATCGTTGAAGAGACGGAACTGACAGAAAACGGCGACTATCATGTGAATCAAGATTGGGGAGAAACAGCGAATAAAGGTCTTAAATTAGTTGTTCCGGTAGAAAAGCAAAAAATAGGCGAATATAGCGGAACATTATCTTGGCAACTAGTATCTGCCCCTGGAAATCCATAAATGGCAGGAGAGGAAAGATGAAAAAAATCATTATTGGAAGTATGCTCGGCTGGTTATTCTTGTTTTCTGCAACTACCTTAGCTGCTGAGATAGGCGCATATGACAGCAATGGAGTAACGTCATTTTATGGCGTTTATGAGTATCCGGCAGAAAATCCAGAACCACCGGTAAAAGTACCGGGAAATCAACAATTCGACCATCGAGGGAATCAAATCTTGCCAGCAACAGGTTCTGATTATTACAGTACCATTCAACTCACAGGGGGAGCTTGTTTGTTGGCAGCACTAGTTATTTTATCAAAAAGGAGCATACGAAATGAAAAAGATTTTATTAACAGCGGGTATCGTCCTCATTAGTTCAGTATTCTTGCAGACTACTGCAGTTGCAGCAGAGTATACATCAAATGGAGCAATCACTTTTGAAGCGGATAATGATCTTACTAAACCAGTGGATCCTACCGATCCTGAAAAACCGGTTGACCCGGTCGATCCAACAGACCCAGATGGGCCAAATCTAGGGACAGCCGGTCCATTGTCAATTGATTTTGCCTCCAGTTTCCAATTTGGTAATCAAAAGATCACATCGGAAACAATGGATTACTACGCAAAGCTACAAGAATTCACTTCAGGTTCAGCAGGACCGAATTATGTGCAAGTCACAGATAAACGGGGGACTCAAGAAGGCTGGTCTCTTAGCGTCATACAGAACGGTCAATTTAAGACAGCACAGAATGAAGTGCTAGAAGGTGCTTCATTGTCAATTTCTTACGGAACAGCGATTTCCGTGACAGATATGCACTACGCACCAACTGTGGTGGAGAACCATACATTTGTCCCTGATAGTGAAATGAACTTGGTGAATGCTCCAGTAGGCAAGGGGATGGGGACTTGGATCTATCGGTTTGGTGCTGATGCATCAGAAGGAGCGACAGCTGTAAAATTAAACGTTCCTGGTCGTTCCGTGAAGTTAGCCAAAAAATATCGAACAACGTTGACTTGGAACCTCAAAAATGTACCAGTGACTGAATAAGAAGGAGTAGAAAAATGAAAAAAAGAGCATTCGTAGGAGTGGGAATTGCTTTAGGCATTACTGTGGGGGCAGTGAATGTGTCCGCAGCAGAAACAGCGGCTTATCGGTCAAATGGGGCGGTTGATTTTATCCCCAATACCGATCCTACAAATCCCGTCAATCCGGAAAATCCTGATCCAGAAAAGCCAGTGAATCCTGTCGACCCAACGGATCCAGATGGGCCGAATCCAGGAACAAACGGGCCATTATCGATCGATTATGCGTCAAGTTTGGATTTTGGGGTCAATAAAATCTCGAATAAAAATGAAACTTATTACGCTCGAGCACAAACATACTTGAACGATGATGGGACGGCAGCAATGTTGAAAACAGCAAATTATGTACAAGTCACAGATAATCGGGGAAATAATGCTGGCTGGCGTTTGACTGTAAAACAAAATGGTCAATTCAAAAATGAGAACACATTAAATCAAGAATTAACAGGTTCAGTCATTAAATTAACGGAACCTGCTGTAAAATCCAATGCGCTAGGGGTGACTGCACCGGTTCCAACGGAGACGATCACATTAGATGCGAGCGGTTCTGAAGCAATCGTGATGACAGCCGCTGCTCAATCTGGTGCGGGAACTTGGGTCAACGCTTGGGGAGCTGTCGAAACAGTGAGAGAAAATGACAGCAATGGTCAAGAAGTTGAATCAACGATCACTAAAGCGATCTCATTAACCGTACCTGGCAACACGCCAAAAGACGCGGTCAGCTATGAAACAACGCTGACTTGGACATTATCAGATACACCAGGAAATGAAGTATAAGAAGGAGAAAAAAATGAAAAAATTAGTAACCGCAGTAGCATTCGTAGGATTGGGATTGACAATACCGATCACTGCTCAGGCAGCAGAAGTGGCAGCTTATCATTCAAATGGACAAATCGTCTTTGAACCAAATACAGAGCCAACGGATCCAATTAGTCCAACAGACCCAGATCCAGAAAATCCAATCAAACCAGTCGATCCAACAACACCAGATGGCAAACCTGAACCAGGAACCAATGGGCCGTTATCGATCGATTTTGCCTCCAGTTTGTATTTTGGCACGCAAAAAATCACTTCAAAAACGGAGATCTACCATGCTGCATTGCAAAAATATGTGGATGCAGCAGGTGCGGAGCAAGAAGGACCGAATTTTGTGCAAGTCACAGACAACCGGGGAACGGAAAGTGGCTGGACATTGCATGTCAAACAAAATGGTCAGTTTAAAACGGCAGAAGACCAAGAATTAAAAGCAGCTCAAATTCGCTTGAATAACGGTACGATCGTTACCCCATCGGAATCACCAAAACCTTCTAATTTTAAAAGCGCGATTACATTGAATCCCAATGGTGCTGAATCATTAGTTATGAGTGCCCAAGAAGGGGAAGGGGCCGGTACTTATCTCATGAGCTGGGGCGACAGTTTATCTGCAGCCGTAGATAGTATTGAATTAGAAGTACCAGGCTCAACAACGAAATATGCCGCGAAATACAGTACCACATTTACCTGGTTGCTAACAGATACACCAACAAATCCATAGCAGTCAGCGCCCTTAGGTGTATGATTTTGACATTTAAGGGCGATACATAGATAGAGAGGAAAAAATTCATCATGAAAAAAAGTAAACAGCTCGTTACGCTAATTTTGGCAAGTCTTTTCTTGTTTATTTCGGTAAAGGGCATGGCCTCTGAATTCAATTTTGCAGTAAATCCAGTCATACCAGAGAACCAAATAGACAAATCTAAAACTTATTTTGATTTGAAGATGTCGCCAGGCTCTGTTCAAACGGTGGAGGTTCAATTAAGAAATGATACGGATAAAGACGTGGTAATCGAACCGAAGATCGCTTCCGCAACGACCAATCTAAACGGTGTTGTTGAATACGGTCAGAATGATATCGAACCTGATGAAACCTTAAAGCACAATTTGAAAGATTTGGTAGATGTTGCAGAGACCATCACCATTCCTAAACAGTCTCAAGTGACAGTGCCTTTAAAAATAAGCATGCCTTCAGAATCTTTTACAGGCATGATTTCCGGGGGCTTGACATTAAAAGAAAAGCAGGAAGAATCCTCTGATCAGTCCGAGGAGCAAGGATTAGCTATCAAAAATGAATATGCTTATGTCGTCGCGATTTTGCTGCGTCAAACAACGGATGAAGTCGTTCCAGATTTGAATTTGTTAGCCGTCGAACCAAGTCAAGTGAATGCCCGCAATGTAATCAATGTGACTTTACAAAATCCGACAGCTACCTATTTGAATTCATTTCGCTTGATCAACGAAGTCACTAAAAAAGGTCAAAGCGACAGCCTCTATTCTTCTGATACTTCTGGTATGCAGATGGCACCGAATTCCCATTTCTCCTACCCCATCTCATTGGAAGGCCAAAAGCTTGAAGCAGGTACGTACGTATTGAAATCTGTTGCCTACAGCGGAAAAAATGATGAAGGACAGTATAAAGTCAAGAATGGCGATGAAGAAGAAACATATTTATACAAATGGGAATTTGAAAAAGAGTTTACAGTAGCTGGTGATGTTGCGCGGGATCTCAATCGAAAAGATGTCACCATTGAAGAAGATAACACATGGCTGTATCTTTTGATTGGTTTGCTCTTATTGATCATTGCATTTCTGATTATTTGGTATCGCCGAAAGAAAAAGAATGAAGCAGAGTAACTGGTTTTGGAAAGTGATGATCGATGGACTGATTCTTTGCGGGTTCATTTTTCTCTCTCTCCCTTTTCTCAAAGAAAATCTTATCGGGATCCAGTTAGGACAAAAGCAATTGATCGTATCAGATCAATTACCTGATGAATTTATGGAAGAAGAGCAGATTCAGATTCCAACGATGGAAGATGTCCTTACGCCTCAACCAGCGGAATTGACTGCCTATGGATTCGTATCGATTGAAGCGCTCCAATTTCAGCAACCTCTTTTGGTAGAACTGACGAATCAACAGCTGCTGCAAGGCGGTGTTGTGATGTTTCCAAAGCGAACGCTGACCCAAGATAACTTTGTGATCTTAGGCCATCATTTAGGCAGACAAAGTTTATTGTTCGGTTTGTTGAAGCAAGCTGAAACCGGCATGGAAGTGAGTGTCACTTATTTAGACCAAACGCAAACCTATACGATTGACGAAGTCAAGCAAGTCAATGAAACAGATTTAACAGTGATTGAAAATCAGCAGCCCCTTTTAACATTGATCACTTGTCCTACACCTTCTAGGACAGATGAGCGATTGGTGATTTCGGCAAAGCCGACCTTCACGCTTTCAAAAAATGCGGAGCAATCAGAGAAAACCGTTGAAAAGAGTCAGCAGTGGAAGAGCAGGCAATATCAAAAACAGATTTGGCAGCGGCAAGTAAGAAAAAGCTGGTTCTTTCTTCTCCTGTTTCTCCTAATTATGTGCGGGTGTCTCTGGTATGCCCATCGATTGATGGCGCGTGGGGACAGATCCAAGTGATTGATTCCAGATACAACTATTTTAAGGCGGTGAAATGATCAATGAAACGCAAATTTGGCTTTGTTTTAGGAGCCTGTATTATTATCGGAATGATCGATCTGGTCACAGAACAGGTCGTATTCGCTACCATTTACAATCCGTTAAATCCTTCAGAAGAAATCGTTCCGAAAGATCCTCCGGAAATAAACGAGCCGCCTGTCGATAAGAAGGCACCAAAAACAGAAGAGCCAGCATCGCCTAAGGAAGAACCCGAATCAAAAGAGAACAATCAAAAGGTACAGCCATTGTCGAATATAGCAAAACCGTTTTTGGCTGATGGCAAGCAGCTGGCAAAACGCGTGACGGTCGAAGATATCTTCCTTGCAAATAGTCTGTCGGTCGACCTAGCGATGCCAGATGATGATTCAGATGGTGATGGCAACGACAAGCCGTCTTATCTCACGAGCTTGTGCTATTTATTTACCGGAAGTGTCCTTTATGGGCAAAAGAATGATGGAGGCCTGAAAACGCATGTTTTTGACATTTTTGAATAAAGCGGATAAGCGAAAATTGGTGCTGCTTCAATATTTGGAAAATGCGGTTTCTTTATCCGAGACAAAAGAGACATTGATGGATAATCTGACAATGTCCGAATTTCTGATCAACAAAACCGTTCAAGAATTAAATACAGACTTCTATGAATTTGGCTTGGATGACGAATTTGGCATTGTGACTGATGGGACAGTGATCAAATTAAATGCTTCGGGTCTGGCAACCTCTGATACAGTTTTGACCTACTATTTAGACCAGTCCTTGAAATTTTCCATGCTGAAAGAGTGTTTTTTTGAACAGCTTTCTTCACTTTATGAATTCGCTACGAACCATTTTTTGAGCCATACGCCTGTCTATAAGGAATTTAAACAATTCAAGCAGATCCTTAACGACTATGACATTGAGGTGACAAAGGAATTTCGATTGACCGGTGAAGAAAATGAAATAAGAGAATTCATCTTATTGTTTTTTATGAAAGAATACTATTTGAATCAATCGGTTTTTCCTAAAGAAATCGAGACGAAAAGAAAGACATTCGATATGCTTAATAGTCAAGGCTGGTTGAATCCACAGCAATCTGCTCGAATGAAGATCCGCAAAGAACAATACTTAGGAATCATTATTACCCGAATGTGCAATGGTCATTTCCTGCAAAATACCGTCGAAGACGGATTGATTAATGCAGAACACTTACGGATCATTGAAGAGCTGAAGACGTGGTTGTCTAAGATCGTTCCTATGGCGAGTCTTGCTACGTTAGAGCGGGAAGCGCGGGAAATATTGCGTTTCTTGATCGTTGAAGGCTGGTTAATAGAAAATGACCGTTACATTGATCAAAATCATTACATCACGCAATTAAATGAACATTTCTATACAGAACTTAGTGGACGTTTCACTCTTTCACAAGAACTTCTGGCATTACTTACAACTGAATTGACGAGCATTCATTACCAACTGCTTTCTTTTTCTTTCAGTTCGCGATGTGAGTATCAGCATTTGGACGTCACCTACTTTTTGGAAACATACCCTGAATATGTGGCTTTTTGTCGGAACTACCTTGAAGCCAACCGGAATCGACCAATTTTGTGGAACAATAAGGAATTCTTATTCTTTCGCTATCTGATTTTATTGATCTCAACGATACCATTAAAAGAAATATCTGTTCCTCTCTATGTATGTGTCGATTTTTCCTATGGTCGTTCGTATAATCAAATGATTCGCAACAATATTGAAAAGATTCTCGATTTGAATATTCAGTTTCAAAGTTTTCCAGATGAAAAGACTCATCTGACTCTTTCAAACATGCCTTTTTATGGGGCAATGGGGATCAATCATATTTTGTGGCTGGCGCCGCCGCGTCCAGTGGATTGGGTCAACTTTACCGAGAAAGTCGTGGGCATCCGCAGAGAATTTTTGAAAAAAAAATTTGAGAAATAAGTTCACCCAACCGATTGGGACGTGAAGGATTGCATCATTAAAAAAAGAGCTGAAATTGTTTTCAGCTCTTTTTTTGATCCCAGCTAGTGAAATAGCTGGGATTTTTTCTGCAAGAATACTTTTTTAGTTGGAAATTTGGTATGATAAGGAGAGAATTTGAAAAAGAGGTGTACCATGGCAGAAGGGAATCAAACCAAAGCAGTCATTGGTCAAACATTCGTTGAACTTTGTGAGACAAAAGAATTAAACAAAATCAGCATTCAAGAGCTGGCTGAGAAGGCGCAGATCAATCGACAAACCTTTTATTATCATTTCCCGGATAAAAAAGCATTGATTCGTTGGATCTACAAAACAGATGCGCTGATTTATCTAACATCTGAAAACATTTCGCTAGATAATTGGGAAGAAGCAGCTTTGAAAATGTTGAAGGCGATGCGGCAAAACGGAACCTTCTATCGGAAATCTGTTACTTATGACCGAGATATTCTGATGAGTGAGTTTTATCAAATTACGGAGCCGTTATTTCAGCGCTTGTTTGATGAAGTCGATGAAGAGCAACAATTGTCGCAACAAGACATTGCTTTTTACAGCCGTTTCTTTTCTTATGGCTGTAGTGGAATCTTAGAAACTTGGATTCGTGATGATTTTCCGGAAATGCCATTAGAAATCGCGACCCAACTCTTTCGCTTGGCAAAAGATGTGGAATTTTTTTCTTATCAAATTTATCAAAAAGAGGAGCAATAATCATGACGAAAGTTTTATTTGTCTGTTTAGGAAATATTTGTCGTTCACCGATGGCAGAAGGGCTTTTCAAGCAAGCAATAGCAGAACGTCAATTGCCTTGGCAGATCGATTCAGCAGCCACTAGTTCATGGGAAGCGGGTAATCCGCCTCATCAAGGAACTCGTCAACTATTAGCAGATGCGGGGATTTCTTGGCAGAACATGGTTTCCCGCAAGATCACTTCTGAGGATTTTGAAACCTATGACTGGATCATTGGCATGGATCGTAACAATTATGAGGACCTGTCAGCAATGGCTCCAGCAGGTACGCAGCATAAGCTTTACACGTACTTAAGTGTCGTTCCTGGAGAGGGAGAAGATATTCCAGATCCTTATTACACAGGAGATTTCAACCAAACATACCGCTTGATTCAAGCAGGACTGCCCCTTTGGATAGAAAAAATAAAAAATGCTGCCCAATAAAGGGAATGTTCGCTTGTTTTTTCCTCAAAATTTGTTAAAATAAAAGCAATAAACGAGAACGTATGTGCGGTTTTAGAGAAACCCGCTGCTGTTAGCAGAAAGGAAAGACCAATGGAAAAGAAATCATCTCCCATCAGACAGCTGGGCAAGTTGATTGTCATGACTTCGACAACCTTGTTGGATACTTTCTTCAGTGACAATGCCGATAAAAAAAATCAAACTGAAAAGATCAATGAGATTCGGCAAATTTTGCAAAAAGCGGCCAGTGACAAACATCTGGTCGTCTTACAAGTGAAAACCGAGAAGGTTGGCAGTTTTGAAACCGTTACCGGTTGGATCGTTGGAAAAACGGTTGCGAAAGAACAAGTTGTTTTGAAACTGCAAAGTGATCGGCAACAAATTCGTATGATCCCTTTAGCCAGCGTTTTAAAGGTCAGCACATTAAAGGTCAAAGCAACGCGGCCCGAAAAGTAAAAAAAGTCTGTGACGTAAGTAAAACAAGAGACCAAGACAGCAGATAACAGCCATGTAGGCGGAAGAAGCAATCAAGCTGATCTTAGGACGTTGTTTTATTACACTCACAGACTTTTTTGTTACACTTTTTTAGTTAATCGGTAGTTGTTTTCGCTAAAACTTCTTGCAAACGCCAAGCGGTTATTCGAGCAATCAACTCATAAGGAATAGGTTCTGTAAACGAAAAACGGACTGTTCCTTTACTGGTCTTATAAGGCTGCAATTCTTTTTCAAAAGCAAGAATGGCAGAGGGTGTTGGATAAAATCCTATGTGCTCTTTTGCACAGGCAAAGTGGACGATATTCTCTGTTTGGAAATAGGTTGGCATCTGATAACGAATCCGCTCTTCGGCATCCGGCAGGACTGTTTTGATTACATGTCGGACCTCCTGCAATACAGTGGAATGATCCGGAAAGCCAGCAATATACTGATCAACTGTTTCAATGGTGTTTGTCATAAAGCCCCCCCTTTTTGTATTGATTGTACTACAGAAAGGAATTTTACAAAAAAAGGAGCCTGTCAGTGGGTGGCTGACAGGCTAGGAGTTAAAAATGAAAAGTGTTAGTTAGGGTTGTTTGTTGGTATGCTTATACTATAGTCGGCAAATGTGAATTTTTTGTGGAGAAAAGCTTGGAAAGTTTTAAAGATTGCTTTCTAGAGAAAAAGAGACAAAAAATTACCCGCCGGTGGGTGGCCGGCGGGAAGGAGTTAAAAATGAAAAAGTGTTAGGGTTGTTTGTTGGTATGCTTATACTATACTAACTAAATATGAATATTCTGTGACAAAAGTTTTCGGAAGTTCTTAAGAAAAGATAACGATTCGGTTACACGTGCTGATTTTTTTCATTGAAGTATTTTTTCAACGTACGATAAAGATCGATGTATTGAGCATCAGCAGCTGCATAATCCCATAGATAAGTTGCCATCGTTGGGTTCATTTTTTTCATCAATTGATTGGAACTAATCACTAAATCATAGGTTTCCTTCAATTGCGGATCATAAGGATCCGCTTGCACAAAGGTCAGGTCTTGCAGAAATTGATTCAAGGATTGGACAAGTAAAAAGTTGTCTTCCAAAACGACACCGACATGCAGCCGATTGGCGTAGCGGATCTTATCATAGAATGGTAACAAGACGTGAGTAAACATCGCTGCTAACTGTTCTTGATTGGTGTCATTGATATAGTCTACATTATTGGAAGAGCGATAGTCGGTAAAGAATTGATCGATATGCTGATGCAATTGTTCCTGTGGCAGACCATGTCCCATGGAAAGGGTGAGCAGCCGGTAAATATTAGGAAACGGTTGTCGAAAGACGTAGTTGCCAAAGGTCGCATTGATTAGATTACCAATCAAGATAGGATCATCTAAAAGTTCCTGCTGTCCAGCAAAATAGGTCTGTTTCATTTGGGCAAGGAAATCAGAAACTAACGGATAGATCGGATTCTGTTTAGTCGTATAGAATATCAATGTTTGTTGCAAGGAAGGATCTTCCTCAGACAAGTAGAAGGGTAGCATTTGGGAGAGCAAATAGATAAAACTTGATTCTCCTTTAAGCTGTTTTTCTGTTAATTCAGTATCGGCAGTCAACGTGGTACGCAAGCGATTGAAATCATAATAGCGATTGTTTTTCATCAAAAAATTATAACGGCGGTCGTATTTTGCAAAATTCGCTTTTCTAATGCGTAAAAGGACCAACGCAGCAAAATATTTTAACTCTAGCTTCCCTAGATAAGAACGAGAGATAGGAAAATAGCTAGCAAACTCATCGACGAAAGCTTCTGCATCAGACTCAGAAACGGCAAAAGGCCATTTGATCCCCCGGACGCCTAACCAAATGATATTGAATAAGGAAAGACGCACTAAGCGCTCGTCGCCAACGAGATTCGATTCTGTATAAGTAAAACGCAATTGAAACTGCTTCAAATGGTTTTTTAGATGTTCGAATTTTCGGGATACTGTTGAACGGCTGACATCATATTTCTTGCAAAAATCCGTAATGGTAGGATTTTCTTCATTCAGCATATAAAGAACATATAAGAATGGTACGCTCTTGTTCAAAAGATAAAACCGGTACTCATCAATCGTTGCCGCAATATTTTGGGGCTGCAGCTTGCCACCACGTCCAAGTATTGACAAGTGATCCGGGGTCAACTCGTGTAAATCTTGATCGATCTCAGTCAACTCAATGAATGTTTGCTGATAGCTCAAGTCCATTTCTTTGGCTAATTGCGCGATTGGATGATTTGGATTTTGTAAAGTAAGCATGCGCCGGAATAATTTAAATTTGATCAACGTTTGCGGATCCATCATAAGTTCTTCGTAAAACATAAATATCCTCCTTTAATGGGTCTATTGTACCTGTTTTTGTTTCAACTGTCAGTCTTTTATCAAAAAAAATGGCCTACCTTTCAAAAATGGTAGGTCATTTTTAATGAATTAATGATTTTTGACGGATTTCGGTTCTTTTTTGCACCAAGCCCAAACGAGACCTATGATGAAACCGATGATTGCAGGTGCCAGCCAACCCATGCCGATTTTGAAGAACGGCAAGTATTGCTCTGCAAATTTCAATAACTGCTGAACGACAGCAGTGTCTCTAATCAATGCCGGGCAAGCATTTAATCCGTCAATAACGGCTGCCACCAGGGTGAAATAAGTGGTCATACGGTACACACTGGCACGATGCTGGAACAATGGACTAATGATCGCCAACAAAATCAATGTAATGGCCAGCGGATAGACAAACATCAGAACAGGAGTTGAAAACTCAATGATTTTCGTCAGACCAATATTTGCAAAGATCGCCGGTAGAATGCTGGCAACAGCACTGAAAAACAAGTAGCTTCTTGCAGGAAACAATTCTGCAAAGGTTTCGGCAAATGCGGTGATCAATCCGATCGCAGTTTTCAAACAAGCTAAAATGACGATCAATGCTAAGAGCAGACTTCCAGAGCGGCCTAAGTAATGGTTGGCTACTTGTGCTAAAGCGATCCCACCATTGGCACTGATCGCAAATTTTCCTAGGCTCATCGCTCCCATGTAGGAAAGCAATGTGTAGATGATCCCCATCAGAAAGATACTGATAGAGCCAGAAAGAATCGTATCTTTCGCGATTTCGGAAGGTTTCGTGATACCCATGTTACGGATCGCAGTCACAATAATGATGCCAAAGGCTAATGAGGCTAGTGCATCCAACGTATTGTACCCATTTGTGAAACCGGTGAAGAAGGCGTGTTCTTGGTAAAGCGGAGAAACAGGTGCCTCTTGGATTGTACCCATTGGCTGCGTAAAAGCAAAGACTAAAAGTAAGCCAAGCAATACCAAAAAGAGGGGATTCAAGAATTTTCCTACGTAATCCAATATCTTACTAGGCTTGCGTGAGAACCACCACGCAGCCCCAAAGAATAATAGTGAAAATACGGCCAACAAGGGTGCTTGGAGATCTTGGGAAACAAAGGGTACAAGTCCGATCTCAAAGGAAGTTGTGGCTAACCGAGGGAGTGCAAAAAAAGGACCAATCACTAAATAAAGCAACACAGTGAAAATAATGGCATAACGGCGGTTGATCCGTGAAGCTAATTCGAAGACACCCGTACTTTGGGAAAGACCAAATGCGATAACGCCTAAGAATGGTAACCCAATTCCGGTCACTAAGAAACCTAAATTGGCAAGGGCTACATTACTACCAGCTTCTTGTCCCATATGCACTGGGAAAATCAAATTTCCCGCACCAAAAAATAGACCAAACAACATAGAACCAACATACAAATAGTCTTGAATACGTAACTTTTTCTTCATATCAACTTACTCCTATAGTTCTCTAGTTTTAAAAAAAATAACAAAAAAATGATCAAATAGCAACTCTTAGTTGACCCAGGCCAAAAAAAGAAACCAGGGAACAAGCGACAAGAAGATGATTCGGTAAGGACGAGCAATGCCCTCTTGTAAGACAGGAAGGCACTGACTGTTCGTCTAAATCATTTTTTCTGCAACTTGTACCCTAGTTCAGCACAGGATCAATTAAGTACCCGCGATAGAAATTCTTTCGTCCGCTGTTCTTTTGGATGGATAAAGATTTCTTCTGGTGTGCCTTCTTCAGCGATCACACCTTTGTCCATGAAGATCACTCGGTCAGAGACTTCTTTAGCAAAGCCCATCTCATGGGTCACGATGACCATAGTCAGCCCAGTATGAGCTAACGCATTCATCGTTTTCAAAACTTCTCCGACCATCTCTGGATCAAGAGCTGAAGTTGGTTCATCGAATAACATCACATCAGGATCCATTGACAATGCCCGGGCAATGGCTACCCGTTGCTTTTGTCCACCAGATAATTGAGCCGGTTTTGCTTTGACGTAGCGGCTCATGCCGACTTTTTCCAAATTCTCCCGAGCAATTTTTTCTGCTTCGGCGCGATTTCTTTTTAGAACAGTGACTTGGCCCGTGACACAATTTTCCAGAACATCCATGTTATTAAAAAGGTTGAAGGACTGGAACACCATCCCTAAATGAGTCCGATAGTTTGGTAAGCTGTATCCTTTTTCTAGGACATTTTCGCCCATATAAATGATTTTTCCACTGGTTGGCTTTTCTAAAAGATTGATACACCGAAGCAGTGTGGATTTCCCTGAACCGGAGGAGCCGATAATCGTTACGACTTCACCTTTATTGACCGAAAGACTAATGTCTTTCAAAACGACATTGTCGCCAAAACTTTTCTTTAAATGATCGATTTCGATAATTGCTGACATCTGTCTTCCTCCTTATTCTGGGTTGATATCTTCTAGTTTGACATAAGAACTAGGACCATCCATTTTACGTTCAACAAAACGTAAAATTTGAGTCGCAGAGATTGTCAAAACGAGATAGATTGCACCGATGATCGCAAATGTTTGGAAGTATTGATAATTTGTTCCGGCAGCCGATGTTCCTTGGAAGAAAAGATCGGCGACACTGATTACGCTCAACACGGCAGTATCTTTGATATTGATGATGATTTCGTTACCTGTTGCTGGTAAGATATTTCGCATAACTTGTGGCAAGACAACTTTGAACATCGTTTGCCAGTGAGTCATTCCAATTGCTTGTGCTGCTTCAAATTGGCCATCATCCACTGCAAAGATCCCGCCACGGACGATTTCAGACATATAGGCTCCTGTATTGATAGAAACGATCAATAATGCCGCAATCGTACGATTCATGGAAACACCAAATGCTAGAGCAGTCCCATAAAAAATGACCATAGCTTGTACCATCATTGGTGTGCCACGGAAAACTTCAATATAGATCGTCAATAATGCATTGATCAATTTTTGGAAAAAGCGACTTACAGGATTTTCAGCAGCTGGCAGCGTCCGAAAGACACCGACTAATAGACCAATCAATAATCCGACGACAGTAGAAACGATCGCAATGAAAAGCGTCAATCCTGCCCCTCGTAAAAATAGAGAACCATAGTCATCGATGATTTTTTTGAAATCGGCCAGCAGACCTTGATTCGCTGAATCTCCGCTGGTGTCCGCAGGCTGCTCTTCAATAGCCGCATCCATGAGTTTCGTGCGTTCACTTTGAGGGATCGTCGCTAGAATCTCGTTGACCTTTTGGACATCGGGGTCACCTTTGCGCATACCAACGGCAACTTGGACATCCTCTGGGTTGGTTTCAAAACCTTGACTTTCGGCAAATTCGATCATCTTCAGATCAGGATTTGCCCCTGTAGCAGTGACGCCTTCAGGACGTTCGCTGACGTACCCGTCAATGATGCCTGAAGCCAACGCGACGCGCATGGAAGAAAAATCTTTCATGGCTTGTTCTTTTTGTACTTCTGGAATTTGATCGATCACTGTGTAATGGAATGTATTTAATTGGGCGGTGATTTTTGCACCTGTCAAATCAGCTAAACTTTTCGCATTTGCGAATTTACCATCTTTTTGAACGACAACGACTAAGTTCGATTCGTAGTAAGGATCGGTAAAATCGATTTGTTCCCGTCGTTCGGCTGTAGGGGACATCCCAGCGATTACCGCATCAATGGTCCCTGATTGTAATGCAGGTGCCAGGCCATCCCATTGTGTTTTGACGATTACTAATTCTTTGCCAAGACCATCAGCGATTTTCTTCGCGATTTGAACGTCATAACCGCCAGCATAGGCAGACCCTTTCTCGCCAGAAATAGGTACCGCTCCATGGGCATCGGTGGTTTGGGTCCAGTTGAAAGGGGCATAACCCGCTTCCATCCCCACTCGAAACTGATCAGCTGGAGTTTGATCATCTGCATGAGCAGTCATCGATACATTGACAAGTGTGAAACAGAGGGCGAAAAATGCCCAAAACCAATTCATTTTCTTCATTTTCTCTTTCCTTTCACGAGTGGCACTACAGACAGGCAAAGGTAACAAAAAAACAGCCGTACTCCATGATTGGAAAACGGCTGTTGACAATTTCGTCGACAAACCTTTCACAAAACATAGCGCAACTTAGCCAAGCTAAGACAGTACGCAAGTTGTTCACTTGCGTCCCAACAAAATAATTCAAGCAAGAATCAGTTTGTTTCGGCGATGTTCCCTAGCTCTGCTTTTGACGTGTTGCTTCACTCAGCAGGATTAATGAACCTCGCGACCTCTACCTAAATGTTAAAGGATACTCGTATTTGATTATGATACTTAATCGAGTGTAGAAGAAAAAGGTGGATTTGTCAATTCTTTTCAACAAAAAAAGCAGTCTCTTTTCTTTGGAAAAGGGAACTGCTTTTCTTTACTTTCGGCTACTTTAAGCAACTTTGGCTTTTGGTTCGCGGCCTAAGACAGCTTGAATAACTGTCAGACCTAGTAATAAGCCTAGAGCTAAATAAATGAGACTTGAGTATTGTGTAACGCCCCAGTCTTGACCTAATGTACGATAAACCAATAGAACGAGTGCTTGAATGATTGCTGTGATGACATTTAAGAAAGCAAACGCCCATAGATTTCCATTTTCTTTACGAGATAAATAGAAAATAGAGAAGTATAAGCTAACTGCCAACCAGCCGAAACTGATGATGATCATTGCCCAATAAATAATAGATGCTACCAATGTATTTCACCTCACTTTGATTCGTGAATAGTTTACCACGTTTTTTGTAGAATGTCATGAAAGAATCAATGAAATGAGCTGAAAATTCCAAGTGAAGATTTCCTTCCTGTGAGGCTTTCTCAAGGGAAGGTTTGTGAAAAATCGCAGATGATGGTTATAAAAAATGGGGAAATTAGGTATACTATTAAAAAGTAGAACAATCACGGAAGGAGTTCAGCAAAATGTTAGTATCGATTGAAACAGCTGTCGAAAAGATTCAAGCTGCCGAGTCTATCACTTTTTTGACAGGAGCGGGCGTTTCAACCCCTTCCGGTATTCCGGATTACCGCTCTTTGAAAGGGATTTATCATGGCATTGAAGCGCCAGAATATCTGTTGAGTCATACTTGTATGGTCAGAGAGCCGGATAAATTTTATCAATTTGTCAAACATCTCTACCATCCTGAAGCAAAGCCCAATGTGATCCATCAGACGATGGCAGAGTTCGCTCAAGAACGGAACGTTTGGGTAGTCTCGCAAAACATTGATGGCCTCCATCAACAGGCGGGGAGTCAGCAGCGTATTGATTTCCACGGGACCCTTTACCGCTGTTACTGCCGTCAATGCGGTGCAGAAGTTCCTTGGCAAACCTATTTGACAGACTGGCATCATGCCGATTGCGGTGGACAGATTCGTCCAGCGATCGTCTTGTATGAAGAAGGTTTCAGCGAAGAAACAATTACTGCAGCTATCAACGCTGTTGCCAATGCACAGCTAGTGGTCGTGGTAGGCACCTCATTACAAGTCTATCCTTTTGCTGGTTTGTTGCAGTATCAAAATAGCCAGAATTGCTTGATCATCAACCAAACAATGCTTGAACAAAATACGACTCCTCAAGTTTTAGCAAGTGGGGAAACAGTTTTTGCAAAACTCTCACACTAAAATTGAAAAGGAGTATGGAGGCACATTATGACAGAACGTACAGAAAAAGAAAAAATGATTGCTGGTGAATTGTATTTTTCACCAGATCCAGAATTAGTTGCCGATCGCAAATTTGCCAGAGAACAAATGCACTTGATCAATCGGGAATCCGAACCGATGATCAAAGAACAACTGCTAAAAGAGACATTTGGTCAAGTGGCTGGCCGTATCTATATCGAACCGAATGTCCGCTTTGATTACGGCTATAATATTTCAGTTGGAAAAAATTTCTATGCCAATTATGATTGTATCTTTTTAGATGTTTGTCCCATTACCTTTGGTGATAACTGTATGCTAGCACCAAATGTTCGTCTCTTTACAGCTTCTCATCCATTGCATCCAGTCAAGCGTAATAGTGGACTTGAGTATGGCGCACCAATTACAGTTGGCGACAATGCTTGGATCGGTGGCGGTGCAGTTATCCTTCCAGGTGTTCGTTTAGGTGATAACGTGGTCGTGGGTGCGGGAAGTGTCGTGACTAAATCGTTCCCTGATAACGTGGTGATCGCTGGAAATCCAGCTCGGATCATCAAAACCATTGAATCTGGTGAAACCATCGAAGAGATCGCAAAAGATGTCGCTCCCGCAACTAAAAGCACGACAGAAGTCGTTGCTGCTATCGATCATCAACGGGAGACGATCGATGCGATTGATCGAGAACTGACAGAATTATTAGAAAAACGCATGACAGCAGTCAGTGAAATCGTCCAATGGAAAAAACAGGAACAGACAGCAGTTCTGGATGAATCTCGGGAAGAAGCTGTTTTGAACAATGTTCGCCAGTCCGTTTCCAATAAAGCCTTCGAAGAAACGATTGTCGCAACCTTTGAGTCGATCATGGAACATTCTCGCACTTATCAAAAGAATCAATTGGAGGGATAATGATGGATGGAGCAACACGACGGGAAGCAATCATCAAGCAGCTGCAGGCCGCCGAGAAACCGATCAGTGCTAGTAAATTAGCGGGAAAGTTAGGTGTCAGCCGCCAAATCATCGTTGGTGACATTGCCTTGTTGCGAGCAGCAGGAGAGGCTATCGTGGCTACCGCTCGCGGTTACCGCTTAGAAGCTGCAAGTGAGACAGGTCATGTCAGCAAACTTGCTGTGCAACACCGTCCGGAACAAACAGAAGAAGAATTGTTGACATTTGTCTCTTGCGGAATCGAAGTGATTGATGTGATCGTTGAGCATGAGATTTATGGGGAATTAACAGGGAATCTGCGGATCAAAACGGAACAAGATGTCGCAGACTTTATGCGGAAATACCAGCATTCACAAGCCCGCCTGCTTTCTGATTTGACCAATGGGATCCATCTCCATACGTTACGCTACCAAGAAGCAGCAGAGTTAGAGCAAGCAAAGCAATTGTTGGCTGATAAAGGAATCTTATACCAAAACTAAAGGAGAATTGGATGCAAGATATTCTGATCATCGTTGATTTACAAAAAGGCGTGTGTTCAAACAATGGCACCAAACTGGATCATCTCGATTCGCTGCTGTTGTTTGCCAACCAGCGGATCCAAACTTACCGTCATGCACAACGCCCCGTTTTATTTGTGCAGCATGAGGAAGAAGAACTCGGCTACCAAACAGATGAATGGCTCTTACATCCAGATTTGGCTGTGCAAGCAACCGACTTGTTTTTGCGCAAGACTCATGCGAATAGCTTTTTCAATACCTCCTTACAGTCCTTGTTGACAAAGCACCATGTTCGCAGCATCGAATGGATCGGTGCGCAAACTGAATTTTGTATGGATGGCACGATCAAATTTGCCCATGGATTAGGGTATCAGAATGTGTTGTATCAGCAAGCAACGACTACTTATGCATCCGAAGGGTGGTCAGCTGCTGAAATCATTCATTGGTATGAGCGGATCTGGCAAGATCGCTATGCCCAGATTCTAGCATTGCCAAAAAATTCTGAAAAAAAATAGTTTTCTGATTGACAAGGTATCCTTTTTCCGGTAAAGTACATTTCAACAAGAATAACTATCCGTTGATAAGGAAAGTAATCGTAGATACTTTAAAGAGAGACTCTGGTTGGTGGAAAGAGTTAAGTCTGAAACGTTGAAAAATGGCCTTGGAGGATTGATTGTCGATAAGTAGGCAATCACGGAATCTGCTCTACCGTTAAAAGGAGCACCAATCTCTTGATGGAATTTTCTTGATAGACGTTGGGTTGAGGGAAGGGAAACCTTCTGAACAAAAGGTGGTAACACGAGTGATCGTCCTTTTATCAGCAGATGCTGGTAAAAGGACTTTTTTTGTTTTCATCGATCTTTGAAAATAAAAAGCGGCATAAAAAAATAGAGTCAACACGATGAATTGGTAAGTACAAAAGGAATGTTCCTAAACAGAGAGCTTCGGTAGCTGAAAAGAAGCAGGAAACGAATTTTGGAAAATGGCCAAGGAGTGATTCGTCCCGAGCAATGATGCAAGGCGGCGACGGCAGCATCCGTTATCTTGCTAGAGTATGATCGTACTCGAAGAGGAGCTATATGTGAATATAGCTTAAACTGAGGTGGTAACACGCAAAAAGGCGTCCTCAAGCA